>Ga0233425_10000607_pt1 | contig 90952 bp, 63 predicted proteins | sample Watercolumn_Towu_2_FD_181712 | JGI IMG/M metagenome (GOLD analysis project Ga0233425, IMG submission 181712) | Freshwater microbial communities from Lake Towuti, South Sulawesi, Indonesia - Watercolumn_Towuti2014_140_MG | ecosystem: Environmental > Aquatic > Freshwater > Lake | place... | reverse complement strand
CCGGAGTCATTTGGGGTTGTATCTCGCGGGTAAACAAACACATTGCATCCATCGCGACGTGAAAATGACTTCCGACCCCGCACCGATGCCCGCCATGCCTGAACCGAATTCCCCGCCGGAGACCGCACCCGCCGGGATCGCGCACTTCACGGGGCCACTCAGCGAAGGGGAAGCACGCTTTGAACGGCTGAGGCGTCAGGTGGGGTTGGTGCTCGCGCCGGCTTTGTTCGTCACGGTGCTGAACCTTTCGTTTCCGTCGCTCAAGCCGGAGGCTCATCGCTTGGCGGCGATCCTGTCGGGCGTCGTGGTGCTGTGGATCACCGAAGCGCTCCCGCTGCCGGTGACGGCTTTGCTTGGCGCGGCGCTGTGCGTGATCCTGCGAGTCGCGTCCGCGAAGGAAGCCTTCGCTCCGTTCGCCGACCCGATCATGTTTCTGTTCATCGGTTCGTTCATGCTCGCGCGAGCCATCTTCCTGCATCACCTCGACCGGCGATTTGCCTTCGGGGTGCTGTCGATTCGCTGGGTCGCGGCCCGGCCGTCGCGGATGCTGTTCGCGTTCGGAGCCGTCACCACGTTCATGTCGGCCTGGATTTCGAACACGGCCACGACCGCCATGATGTTCGCCATCGGTCTGTCGCTGCTCGCGTTCCTGTTCGACCACGAACGGGCCGGCGGCGAGAAGGTCGATCGCCGGTACGCGACGGGGATGATGTTGATGACATCGTTCGGCGCTTCGATCGGCGGACTGGCAACGCCGGTCGGCACGGCTCCGAACCTGATCGGACTCGGCTTCATCCGCGATCTGCTGGGCGTCGAGTTTTCATTCTTCAAGTGGAGCGTGATCGGCGCGCCCGTGGTGCTCGTGTTGTTCCTGTACCTGTTCGCGTACCTGAACTTCTTCTGTCCGTCCGGCCTGCGCGATATGACAGGGAGCCGCGACATGCTCGAACGTGAGAAACGTCAGCTCGGCCCGTGGACTCAGGGGCAGCGGTCAACCCTCGCGGCGTTTATCGTGACGATCATCCTGTGGGTGGTGCCTGGCGTGATTGGTCTGGTCGCGGGAGATCAAAGCGACCTGTTCAAGTACATCAACAGCCGCTGTCCGGAGTCGGTTGCGGCGGTCGTCGGTGCGCTGCTCCTGTTCGTGCTTCCGGGCAACGCGGGCGGACGCGCGATGACGTGGAAGGAAGCCGAACAAATCGACTGGGGCGTGGTGCTCTTGTACGGCGGCGGATTTGCCTTGGGCGTGATGTCGTTTCAAACCGGGCTGGCTGAAGCAGTCGGCAAGGGGCTGACGGCATGGCTGCCGATCCACGGCAGCCTGTCGCTGCTTATCGCGTCCACGCTCGTGGCGACAATCGTGTCCGAGACGACATCGAACACGGCGTCCGCGAACATGGTCGTCCCGGTCGTGATCGCGATCGCCAAAGCCTCCGGCGCGGATGCGTTGGAACCCGCGCTCGGGGCCACGTTCGGATCCAGCCTCGGTTTCATGCTGCCAGTCTCGACGCCGTGCAACGCCATCGTCTACGGCTCGGGCTACATCCCGCTGAGCCGGATGATCCGCTACGGCCTGATGCTCGACGTTGTTGGTGTGGTGGTGATCGTGGTTCTGGTTCGCGTTCTGCTGCCGTTCCTACGATGAAGTTTTTCAATGGGCGGGCGACTGGCCTCGGTTTTGCATCACGGGACGACAGCGCTGCATCAAGTAATGTTTGCAAGATGCAGGAGTCCATGATGATTGCAACCCGTGAGACGTCGAGGAACTACCGTGACGTGCGTCGAACCCCGTCGCAGTTGCCACCCAAGCGTGCTGTCGACTCGTCTGCCGCTGCACGAGATTCAGGCAATCGGGATGTCGGCCCGCTGGAATTCGTGGAACACGTGGAAACTACCGTCCTGCGTCATCAATCGTGGTGGCGATTCCTCGGCTTGTACGCCGTCATCGCCGGAGTTTCGACGTTCGATGCGTGTCTCGCGCTGCGATACCGGGCGGAGCTGATTTACACCGAGCTGAACTTCGTGGGGAAGTACCTGCTCCGCCTCGTCGATGGCGACCCCACGCTGTTCCTCAGTCTGAAATTCCTGGGGACCATGGTCACGCTGGGCGTTCTCATGCACCTGTACCAGTTTCGGCCGAAATGGGGTTTGACGGTGGGGACGGCGCTGGCGACGTTTCAGCTTGGATTGCTGGCGTTCTTGATGCTGGCGTAGGCCGTCACCGAACCGCTCTTGCGTCAAATCGCGATGTGCGGGTAAAAATCGCCCCCCATAACAGGACGACGGAACGTCCTCGAACTTGGTGCACCGCGACAGGACGACACGGATGTGGTGCGAAAAATGTCAGGCCGACGTGGCGGCGGAAGCTTCCGCTGACAACCAACGTCTGCACTGCGCGACCTGCGGCACGGAGATCAACGTCCGCGCCGAATCGACACCAGCGACCGCACAGTCAACGTCGTCCGGTTCAGCAGCCCGATCGAAACCGAAAGACCCGCACGAATTACTGGCGCGCTGGGCGAGCGAAGAACTGCTCGATCCCAACCGGCTGCGACCGAAGCCTCCGCCCGCCGAATCTCCCGCCGAGCGAGAACGAGTCGGCAAGGCACCACGCACGGAGAAACCGCTCGCAACGGAAAACGCCAGACTGCCGGACGACCGAGGCACCGGCGTCCCGCCGGTGTCGTCGTCATCGAAACCGATCGAATCGGTCGCCAGTGCAACGATGCCTCTGTCGCCGCCACCGGTCCTGTGGTTCGACGGAACGCACGTCGCGTCGCAACCGGGGCCGAACTTTCTCCGCGTCGATGGGATCGACATGCCCGTCGTGCGCACGCTGCCGCCTCCGACAGCGCCCCAACCGGCACCGCAACCTCAACCGATCCAGGTCGGCTACATCCTGCACAGCGCCGAAGCGGGCATCCCCGCGCCGCACATGCCGATGCGCGTTCCCGAACCGCCGGCGAAGGAGAAAGCGTCGAACTGGGTGACGTTCGCGGGGCAGATGTTTGCGTACCTCGGCGTCGGCACGCTGACGATCGGCACGGTGCTCGTGCTGATGGGTTACTTCGGCGGCCCGCCGAACTACGCTCCAACCGGGTGGCTCGTCACGACCGCCGGTCAGATGATGCTGTTCCTCGGAGTCGTCACGCTGATCTCCGGCGGCATGGAAGAGACCACGCAAGAAGTCGCGCGCCGGATTGACACGCTCGGCGACAAACTGCTCCGCATCGAACAGGCCGCCCAGTCGCCAATCCTCCGCGGCCCGCACGTGATTGCCACCGACAGCCAGACGTCCCCCGATCACGAGCTGCGCGAACTGGTCACGAAACTCAACCAGCATCTCGAACGGCTGAACCGCTCGTAGATTCAAGTTCCCTTTTGCCGTGGCACCGGCGTCCCGCCGTTGTATTACTATATTACTACCAGTGCCTCCCAGAGCTGGGAGTCGTATCCCTCAGCAACATTCTTTCGACTTACAGCACGACGTGCCAACCGAAGGCGTCGCCGGCAGAACTTCAAAATCCGTCGATCCTGATCCGACGACGTAGTTATTCGTCTGCGGTTTGAACGCCCGCACCGTGACGCTGCGGAAGTCGATGTCGTCAATCGTCTGCCACGTCTCGGCCTGCCGTTCGATCACGTCGATCGAGATGAATCCGGCGTCCGCGAATGCGGCGAGAAACCGATCTTCGCGGAACGCGCCGCTGACGCATCCGCTCCACAGGTCGGGGTTGGCCTGCAATCCTCGCGGCACATCGCGGCTGGCGACGATGTCGCTGATGACGGCCCGCCCGCCGGGTTTCAGCACGCGGAACATCTCGGCGAAGAGCTGCATCCTGGCGGTCTGCCGGACGAGGTTCAGCACGCAGTTCGAAACGATGACATCCACGGTATCGCCGGCAACGAGGGGTCGCTCCTCACGCAGGCGCTCGGCATGCTCGTCGATCCGCAGCCAATCCGCCACGCTTCGAGCCGGGTTCGCGGCGAGGAATTCATCCAGAAGGTCGAGATTCAGCGCAAGGTCCTGAATCCGACCCTTGCGAAAATCGACATTGTGGTAGCCCAACCGATCGCCGACGGCGTGTCGATGCCGGCGTGCAAGGTCGAGCATGTCGTCGTTGCAGTCCACGCCGATCACGAACCCGATCGGACCGACCACCTGGGCCGCGATGTAACAAATTTTCCCACCCCCCGATCCGAGATCGAGTACGACCTCCCCCGACCGAACGTGCCGCGACGGGTCTCCACAGCCGTAGTCGCGGTCGACGATTTCTTGCGGGATGATCTCGAGCCAGCGGCGATCGTAGTTCACCGAGCAGCAGAGCGATTTCTCCTGCGCCTGAGCTGCCTGCGAGTAGCGTTCGCGAACGGCGGATTCGACGTCGAGGGATGGGCTGGGCATGGGATGTTCCTCGCGGGCTTCCGTTCCTACCTCTCCTACCTCGGATAACAAGTTTGACCCAGTCGCAAAAGTAACCTGAAGCGTCAGCGAGGGCAATTCCGCCCGCGATCCGCCAACGACCTCGCTGACGCTTCGGGCTACTTGCCGGGTATCGCAGCCTCTGGCATCGCCGAGTGTTGGCCCGCCTTGCGACGCCACTCGTTGAGGTCCGCGGTGTCGCCAGGTTTGAGGACGAGTTCGTGGGAATCGCCCACGGGCGTCGGAGGCAAACAGAGCGACACGGTCGAATCCCCGACGCAACGGACCGCCGCGCCTCGGACGACGAGCGCCGTGTTCTCATCGATCCCGACACCGAGCCACGCCGGATGTTTCGCCAGCGCGGCGACCAGTCGAGACTTGCGGTCGCGCTTCACGAAATGCTGATCGACGATCGTGCCCGGAAGCAATCCGAAGCCCGGCACGTTGTACACGTCTCCGCGCACGATCATGATCCGCGACAGACAGGCCGCGCCCGCCGACGTGCCGCCGATCACGCCTCCGCGTTCGAGCAGCGCGTGCAGTTCGCGCTCGACCCGCGTGCCCGTGTAAGCGGCCGCGATCAGCGTTTGCCGCCCGCCGGCGATCCAGACTCCGGTCGCCTGACGAATCGGTGCGACAAACGATTCGCCGTTCGCGACTTCTCGCGACCGCGTGTGCAAAATGTCGAAAGTCGCCGGTCGGTGTGATTCCCAAAGACGCCGATGGTCCGCCCGTTCGTCCGTATCGTCGAACGATTCGCTTCCTGTCGGAATGACGACCAGCCGCGTTTTTTCACCACCAGCCAGCTTGAGGAACTCGTCACGCACCGCATCGGGAATGCGACCGCCACCGCTGAGCACCAGCGAACCAGCCGTCGGACGCGAGGCGATTCCCGGCGGCTTTAGGAACGGCTGCAAACCGGGAACGGCGTCCGAGACAGTTGCCACCCTACTCGTCGACGGACTGTTCTCGCCGGCCGCGGAGAAACCATCGAGGACGAGCGGGAGCAACCCGCTCGCTGGCAAACCAACGACGAATGCCAGACAACACGCGAGTCGCCCGTGAATCTTAGGACGATGCGACGGCGTGCGTTCTGCTGCGGGAAGGCAATTTGGATGGTGCGAGGCAGTGGCACGTGACATGCCGCGATTCTCTGGAGAATTCGTCAATCGGTCAACAACAAAGCCGCATCGGGATCGGGGGAGGGAGCACTTCACCGCCCCTCACCCCCAACCCCTCTCCCCAAAGGGGCGAGGGGGGAAAAAGGGGTGGCTACTTCTTTCCCTTCGGATCGAGGTTGGCTTTCAAGTCGTCTTCGCTGACGGATGACTCGACGCCGTTCGCTGGGACTTCGACCTTCGCGGTCCAAAGCAGAGCATTGAGCACGAGCTTGCGGAAGTTGTCGTTGCCCCAGTTCGCGTGGCGATGGCCTCCGGTAAAGCCGAAGCCACGGCCGCCGTCCGGCCTCTCGGCCACCCACGCCACATGCTGCGGTTCGCCGCGCTCGAGGACGGCTTTTCGCACGTCTGGGTTGCCGCTGTGCGGACCGTCGGGACGGCTGAGCGTTTCCTTCGGGGGCAGGGCGGTGAGGAGCGGAGTCACGCCGATGAGGTTCTGCCGAAAGCGCATGTGGTAATACCACTCGTCATTGATCTCGAACGGTTGCACGCCGCGTGTGGTCGGGTGGTCGGGGAATTTGTCAAACTTCGCCGTCCAATGCGGATTGACCGACCAGTGCATTTCAAAGTAGCCGCCGATCCAGTCGAGGAATTCGTTTCCGCCGCGTTCCTTGGGGACTTCGACGCCGTAGTGCACGCACGCGATGCCGACGCCCGCCTTCGCGAGCTTGTCCACCTGCACGAGCCGATCCCCTTGGATCGCCGGATGTCCACCACCTCCGTCCGCGTAGAACATGATCGTGTCCGCGTTGTCGAACGCTGTGGGGTCGCTGGGCCAGCCGCTGAGGTGAACCTGAGTGACCACGCCGGGGACTTTGTCGAGGCACTTCTTGAGCAGCAGCGAACCGGCATTGAATTCGTGATCCCCCGGGCCGTGGCTTTGGCGACCGGCGACGAGCACAATCTTCTTCCGATTGTCCGCCAGCTTCGTGCGCTTGAGGCGAATGTTCTTGAACTGCACGGTCATCGGTGGTCCGGCGTGAAGCTGCAGGGCGAGGATGCCGGACATCACTTGCTTGGCCGGGTCTTTGTCGATTGTTTCCGACATCACCGCGCCGTTGATCTTGTGTGTGAGGTGCGAACCATGCGCAGTCACAACGTATTCGTTCCAGTCCTCGAACTTGATCTTCTCTTTCAATTCGTTGCCGTCGGCGAAGCGGACTTCCTCTTTCTTTCCGTCAGTGGAATAGGTTGTCTTGGTGCCGCGGGCCGCCATGATCCCACGAGCCGCCTTTTCTTCGTACAGAATGCCGGTGTACCCGTTCGCGGCATCGAAATCGGCTTGGTATCCACCGACGACCCAGTTGCCCATGTCCTTGCTTCGGTACTGGATGCCGGAGTTGCCACCGACGATTTTGAACTGCGCTCGCAACTCAAAATCATCAACCTGTCCGCCACGCCAGATGAGGAATGTGTTTCCCGAGGTCGGGTTTTCTTTCGTCGTCCGGCCGGTGATGGCTCCGTCTTCGACCGACCAGAACTTCGGATTGCCATCCCACCCGTTGAGGTCTTTGCCGTTGAACAACGGCTTGAAGTCGGCCTCATCGTCGGCGAGAACGGCAGACGGAGCCAACCCCAGCGTCACCAATCCGGCGACGATCGCGAGGCAGCGCACAAATGTCCGAGCAACTTCGAGCAAATCGTTTCCAAGTATCCCAAACACGCAATTCATGTGGCACCTCAATGATGGTTCATCAATGGTTGAGCCGGACGCCGCGAGCACAAAACGAACTTCTCAGCACCGCTCATCGAATCAGCAGTGCCTAACGGCACCTCGCGCGGAGGAGTTTACTGTAGTTGTTTCTAATTCTCCACTTTCGGCGGAGTTTGAAGTTTTCCGCCAACCGGCGCGCCGGATGCTAACGTTGGATGACCACCTACCTCACACTCGGCTCGATGAATGACTCCGCAGACCACGACCTTGCCGACCTGCCGACCCAAGAAGGTCCGCCTCTTGATCGGCGTTCCAAAACAGTGCGGCAATTTGCCGCAGCGTTTCGCAACACCCCAGGCGAATTGCACCGCAAAACGAGTGAATGGCAGAAAACCTAGATTCTGATTGAACTTCCGAATTTCACTGAGTAACCTTAGCGGCAGAACGCAGGCTGAGTCACCAGCCTGTTTCTGCCTGATCCGACACAAGAGTCCCCTCAACAGGAGGCTGCATTTATGTACTCCGGACGACGAAATCTGACCGCATTGTTTCGGGTAGGACAGGCACTGGCCTTGGTCGGAATCGTTTCGTTAGTTGTATCGGCTCAGGAATCAACCTCCAAGTCGGGCGGAACCAAGGCCAAGTCCGCGGCAGCTCCCACGGCAAAAAAGGCTGTTGACAAGTCCGGGTCCACGGCGGATGCCCAACCGGTGGCGATCAAACTTCCGGAGAAAGTTTTCTCCACCGGGTACACCGGTTCGTTCGAGGAGCTGATCGGCTTTGTCAATCAACAAATCCGCGAGGGCTGGGTGGCGAACAATGTGGAGCCGGCGGAGGTCGCCGACGACGGGGAATGGGTTCGTCGCGTGCATTTGGATATCGTGGGCCACACTCCCGATTTGGAAACCGTTGAGAAGTTTCTGGCGGACAAAAACAAATCGAAACGCGCGGAGCTGATTGACCGACTTCTGGACGAGCCCGGCTATGCCCGCAACTACACGACGATCTGGACGAATCTGCTGATCGGCCGCGCCACGCGGCAGGATCGCATCAGCCGGGAAGACTTGCAGAAGTTTTTGCGTCAGTCGTTCGCCAAGAACCGGGCTTGGAGCGAGGTCGTTTACGATCTGCTGTCGGCCGAAGGACGGATGGATGAGAACGGTGCCACCAATTTCTTGATGGCGCACTTGAACGATGGGGCTGTTCCGGCGACAGCGATCAGCGCGAAGCTGTTTCTCGGAATGCAGGTGCAATGCACTCAGTGCCACAACCATCCGTTCAATGACTGGAAGCAGGATCAGTTTTGGGAATTCAACAGCTTCTTCAAGCAGGCCCGCCGACAGGAACATCGCAAGTACAACGAGAAGACCGGACGGATGGACTTCGATTACTCCGAGTTGGTTCCGGTCGAGTTTGAAGGCCCGGTGTACTTTGAGAAACGAAACGGCCTGATGCAAGTCGCGTATCCGAAATTCGCGGGCGCGGAGGTCAATCCCGACAAGTTCACGAACCGCCGTCTCGAGCTCGCCAAACTGGTGGTGCAAGGCGACAAGCCGCTAATCGCCGACGCGTTGGTCAACCGCATGTGGGGACACTTCTTCGGATACGGATTCACGAAGCCCGTGGACGACATGGGCCCCCACAACCCCCCGTCGAACCCCGTGCTTCTCGAACGTCTGGCCCGTGAATTCTCGAAAGTCAACTACGACGTCAAGCATCTCATTCGCTGGATCTGCAATTCCGAGGCGTACAACCTCACCAGCCGGATGAAGCCAGCCAATATGAAAGACAACCCGGCCGCGGGCGAAACACCGATGTTCAGCCACATGTACGTCAAGTCCATGACGGCCGAGCAGCTATACGATTCGTTGATCATCGCCACCAATGCCCACAAGGCAGGGCGATCCAACTGGGAAAGCGCGGAAGCGCAACGGCAGCGATGGCTTGGACAGTTCTTTCAGACCTTTGGCACGGACGAGAACGATGAAGCCACTTCTTTCGACGGCACGATTCCACAAGCGCTGACGTTGATGAACGGCGAACTGGTTGAGAACGCCATCAGCAATTCCAAAGGTAGCCTGCTCAACGATGTGTTGACGTCCAAGAGCAGCGATGCCGAGAAGATCAAGAAGTTGTACCTAGCCACGTTGTCACGCACACCGAGCCAGTCCGAAATCAAAACGGCCACCGCGATCCTCAAGTCAACCCCACTCGAGGCCTATCAAGACCTCTACTGGGCTTTGCTGAATTCGAACGAGTTCATTTTCATCCACTAACGAGTTGACGTCGGACGGATTACAAATCCGTCCTTCAAAAGCCACAAGATCGTCACCCGCAACCCTCCACCCCTCCTCTTGAAACAGGTATCCCAAATGAACGCTGCCTACCTTCCGACACCCGCCGGCATGACTCGTCGCCACTTCATGCAACACTTGGCGATGAGCACTATGACCATCCCCGGCCTGCAATTCTTGTCGCATCTGGAGGCCCACGCGGCCGACCTCAAGAAGGCGAACAAGTCATGCATCCTGCTGTGGATGAGCGGTGGACCGCCGACCATCGACATTTGGGATCTCAAGCCGGAGTCGAAGAACGGCGGAGAATTCAAGCCAATTGATACCTCGGGCGACCTGCAAATCAGCGAGCACATGCCCGAGACCGCCAAGCAGATGAAGCACCTGGCCGTTGTCCGTTCGATGAGCACGCGCGAAGCCGACCACGGTCGCGGACGCTACTTCATGCACACGGGTTTCATTCCGAATCCGACGGTGGTCCACCCCACATTTGGTTCGGTCGTCAGCTACGAGCTGGCTTCGAAACGGAAGGACCTCGAGATCCCGTCGTTCGTGTCGATCGGCGGCCCGAGCATGGGCCCCGGCTTCCTGGGCATGTCACATGCTCCGTTCCAAGTTGGCAGCAACGGCCAGATCCGGGACGCGAAAATGGGAGAACTCTCCGACGCTCGCATGAGCCAGCGGCTGCGGATGCTCGATTCGATCGAGACCAACTTCATCCAGTCGAACCGCGGCCAATCGGCCGAAGACCACAAGAACGTCTACAAGAAGGCGGTCAACCTGATGACCTCCAAGCAAATGGAGGCGTTCAAGGTCGCGGACGAGAAGCCCGAAACCGTCGAATTGTACTGCGGTCCGTCGACCGGAGGCGCCGCGCAGGGCATGGGCATGGGGCGGAACAACACGTTCGGGATGGGCTGCTTGCTCGCCCGACGCCTCGTTGAATCCGGCGTGCCGTTCGTCGAAGTCGATCTCGGCGGGTGGGACCTCCACGCTCAAGTGTTCAACACGCTCAAGACGCAACGCCTGCCGGTGCTCGACCGGGCCATCGCCGGCCTGACCGCCGACCTGCAGCAGCGCGGAATGTTGAAGGACACCGTCATCGTATGGATGGGTGAATTCGGCCGCACGCCGCGAATCAATCAGGACACCGGTCGCGATCACTGGGCCGCAAGTTGGTCCGTGATGATCGGCGGCGGCGGACTGAAGGGCGGCCAGGCGGTCGGCGCCACGGACAAGGATGGCACCAGCGTTGCCGGCACGGCCTACCTGCCGGGCGACATTTGGGCCACTGCCGCGTACGCTCTCGGCATTCCGCTCGACACGGTCCACACTTCGAAGAACGGCCGTCCAATGAAGCTCGCCAACAGCGGCACACCGATCAAGGAATTGATTGGCTGACGCGGTGGACCAGATTTGTGAACTCAACTCGCGACCCCGTGACAATTCGTCACGGGGTCGCTTTTCGTTTTGCAAGCACGAAAGCTCGGTCGTTGCTTGGCCATTACTGGCTGGGTATCTGAATCGCAACCGGTGATTTGTCGCGAGTCGTGTCAAACCGCAGCGGTGATTGATTGCCAGCGAACGCATCCGGGCTGATGCGGACAATTCTGTCTATTTTCTTCTCGCCCGGCAGGCCGGTACTGACCTGCTCACCGGTGTTTCGCTGAGCCTCGACCTCGATCCGATATTGTCCGTCAGGAAGTCCGGCGTCAACGCGGTACTTTCCGTCCTTGATCACTGCCAGCTTGGGTGCGACATGGTATTGGCTTGGATCATGGTTGAGTGCAACAAACCGGACCACACCAAGCTGAACCGGTACTCCGTTAAGTGAGACTGTTCCCTCCACGACGGTCAACTTTTGTCGTCCGCCTCCACCGCATCCGGCCGCCACTAGGCTGCCGGTCAGGGTGCTTGTCAGCACTACCAGGACGAGGTGTCGCGGCATCGAAGATGACATGGCCCGCCCCCAAGAAAGTGATTTTTGAGCTGGCATACTTCATACTGCTTGACGCACCGAGAAGAAAATGTCCGCTAGAAATCTCCGATCGGTTCGTTCCCCATTCGCGTTGTGATGTTCTCCAGCATTTTCTGATCCATGTTCTCGCTAAGGAACCGGACGCTTCCGTCGGCAAGCAAGGCTTGCGCACCGCCGACATGGAAACTATCCACTCCGGACGCCCAAAGACCTTGCCGTCGATTGATTCCATACGCGGTGGTAATGAGATTCCCGAAGGCCCAGTGCTTTCCAAGGTAGCATTGGCTGTTGGGACAGTAGAGATTCCCCTGCAACGCATACCAGTTTTTCGCGGCGGTATCGTTATCGCAAAAACTTTCCGACACTAGGAGCGTGTTGCTCGTGCCATCCGCGACATTCTGAAATCGAGTTCGCGACAGGACGTAAATCACCCCGCTGGCATCACCCGTGGCCTCCGAGAAGTGTGCCTGTGAGGATCCCAAATTAGGCACACCGGTGGTCGGCTTGTGGGACGCGGTCGCAGCGTACGTGCAGGCTGCGGCATCGTCTGGCCCGGGAAGACTGTTGCAGCAAGTCACCCACGCGGGCAGGCCCGGCTGGCTCGGGCACTGGTAGACCGCCAACGTGGTTCCCATGGCATTGTTGTTTGCCCACGTTCCATCGCCATCGTTGTAGCCCCAGTTGAAATCCATCGTCGAGTAGAGCGGTTCCTGATCGAGGTAGGGCAGAATGTGCGTCGACCAACCGAACATCAGCCGATTCAGATTGGGTGGCATGTTGGACATCGTATTCCCGCTCCCGAACGGCAGGATGTTGTGAGTGCCGTGGTAGTTGTGTAAAGCAAGGCCGATCTGCTTGAGGTTGTTTCGGCACTGCGTCCGCCGGGCTGCCTCGCGAGCCTGCTGGACAGCAGGCAGCAGGAGAGCGATCAATAAGGCGATGACCGCGATGACAACCAGAAGTTCAATCAATGTGAATCCGCTAGAACGGAAGCAGCGAACGGGATGTCGCATCGTCATCGCGAGTTCCTCCACGTCAGTAACGACAAACCACCAGCAGTGCATTTAGGACCCACTCGCCCCCGTGAAGGGGACAAACAAACGTGACATCGTCGCTTGAATCAACACACTTCGCCATGGATGTGATGAACACTTGATTTCCGGTCTTAAAGCTACCTGACCGTCCACTTCATCTTGAAAGTTGGCACAAATCCAAGTTCTGTTGGAGGCTTCAGTGGCTCACTGACGGTCTTTGGCGCTTCACTCGCAAGTTTGAGCTTTTCATCAATTTTTATCTTGCCGTTGGTGACCGTCAGATCAATCACGCCCCACATTTGCAGGCTTGTGTAGACGACCAGTCTAGCCTTCCCGGTGAACCCGGGATCAGTCGTTAACGAGAATGAAACACGATCGCGATCCCAGTCGACCCACCCTGCGTTGCTGAGCGATACTTTGTCAGATGCTCCGTTCGAAACGAGCAATCGCGTTGTGTCACCAGCAATTGTCAAGGGGAATACAAGTCCACGAGGTGACTCCCCACCCCGAACTGAATTACCCGAAATTCGGGACGTGATCTGAATGCTAATCGTATCCCTGTCGGCAAGAGCGTTGTTGCTTTCGTTGGTCTCCTTGACCTCGTTGTCAATGTCGGCAATCACTCCGATGTAGTACTTTCCCGGAGCCAACGAAGCCGGCAGAGACAAACTCTGTGACCACCTTTTCGCTCCCGATCCATTGATACTTTCAACGGAAACCTTTTTCAGGAAAACGTCGCTCTTCGTGATGGATGTGTCGAGACTTGCATAGTAGGCGACTGAGAACCGGCCACTAGGGGATGTGCCTTTATTGTCGATCCTGGTATCCACCGAAATTATGGCACCTGATGTCGCGCGGGGAGGTGCGTCCACAATTGACGGCGTCAAGTCGATCACTGCCGCCTTCGGGGCAGCCGCCGGATTTGTTGTGCGACGGGTCGCAGACGCTAAACTCTCTGCATGTCGTACAGCGAACTGCTCGGTGGACGGCTCCGAGGACACGTGGGCTGCTACCGGAGGAGTATGGTCAAGGATGGGTGAAAACATGTTGGTGGCCGATGCAGACAAGAGCCCCCGCTGCTCCAACCCTTCGACGCTGCTGCACAATGAGGGGTATCGACGGCGCCTCTTGAGAGTCGGTGAAAAGAACTTCCGAACAGCGTTGAACAATCTTGACGACATGATTCGCCTTCCTTTCGAGTTCCAGCTTGGGTCCAGTGAGTTTGTCATTCGTTGCCCTCTTGTCCCATCTGGATTACTCACGTCGGTTCAGAATCTAACGCGAGATTTCGGACACGAATTCTGGTCCTGAGGAAGCGTTCCGTTGACGACCCGACGGATTGACAGCAAGAATCCGCGTTAGATTTCCACCCTTGGGAGAGTAACCATGACTAGAGACAACACATCGAGGACCGGCAGCACGTTTTTGCTGTTGTTACGTGACCGATCGAATCCGCAGGCGTGGGAGCGGTTCGTCCGTCGTTACGCACCCAAGATTCATTGCTGGTGCTGTCGGTGGGGTCTCCAGAGTTCCGATGCGGACGATGTCACGCAAATCCTGCTCGTCAAGTTGTATGACAGGCTGGGCAGTTTCCATTACGACCCCAACAAGAGTTTTCGGAGTTGGCTGAAGACGCTGGCACACCACGCTTGGTTTGACCTCTTGAAGAAACAGGAACGCGCCGTGCAAGGGAGCGGCGATTCGCGGGTTCAGGAGAAACTGGAGGGAATTGAAGCGGGAGACGACCTTGTGCGGCAGTTGGAACCGGATTTCGAACGCGAGGTGTTGGAGGAAGCGATGTCGCGAGTTCAGTTACTCGTCGAGCCAAAGACATGGCAGGCGTTCACCGCCATCGCTTTGGAAACTCGCTCGGGCGAAGACGTGGCTGCGGATCTGCAGATGTCCCGCGCCGCCGTGTACGTGGCGAAAAACCGAGTCCAGAAGATGCTCCGCAAGGAAGTCGCCCGACTGGAAGGAGCCAGCGCGCCGTAGGGAATCCTGCCATGAATCAGTGTCCGTCTTATGACCAGCTTCGGCAACTTCTGACAGACGAGTTGAATCTTGTAGACCAGAAGAAAGTCGAAGTTCACATCGAGGAGTGCGAGACGTGCCAGGATGTGCTGCCCACGCTGGTCGCGGACCCCGAAATCGAACAGTGGCGGGCATTGCTGGAATCCGGTTCGGCAGAGGATGAACAATGCACGGCCTTGCTCCAACGCTTGGCTGTTCTGACACGATTGCCCGGCAGTGCCGGCGAAAAAGTGCTGGAGACAGCACCGATCAGGTGGCCTGGCCCCCCCACGGAACGGGGTCCGCTGGGGCGACTCGATTCATTTCAAATCCTGAAGGAATTGGGCAGTGGCGGGATGGGGTTTGTGTTCCAAGCCTTCGATGAGCGATTAGCACGGATCGTCGCCATCAAAATCATGAAACCCGAATTGGCGGCCATCGAAACACATCGCAAACGATTTGCACGCGAAGCGCGCGCCGTCGCCGGCATCAAGCACGATCATGTCGTCGCCATTTACGACTTCGGAGATCGTTCCGACTTCCCACCTTATTTCGTAATGGAGTTTGTCGAAGGGGAGTCGCTGAGCGATCGCCTCAAGGTCAAAGGACGGTTTGCACCTGCTGAGGCAGCACAAATCAGCCGAGCAGTGGCATTGGGATTGGCTGCGGCCCATGCTCAGGGGGTGCTGCACCGCGACATCAAACCGTCCAACATCCTCTTCGACCAAGCCAACGGTCGCATCAAGATCGCTGATTTTGGTCTGGCACAACTGCTGGAAGTCTTCGGCGATGCGATCAGCCATTCGGGACAAATCATCGGCACGCCAGCGTACATGAGTCCGGAGCAACTTGCTTCCCCCAACAAGGTTGATGCTCGCACCGATGTCTATTCGCTTGGAGTCGTCCTTTATGAATTACTGACGGGCCAACGCCCACACCGCAGCGAAGGACAAGCGTTGCTGATGCAAGTGGTTCACGAAACTCTCCACCCTCCGCATCAAATCAACTCCGAAGTTCCAACCAATCTGGAAACGATCTGCCTGAAAGCAATGGCGAAACGGCCTGATGATCGCTACCAGACCGCCACGGAGTTGGCCGATGATTTGCAACGATACTTGAATGGTCAACCCGTCACGGCTCGGCCAAGTTCAAAACCGACGCGTTTCTCCGTAATCCAGAAATTGGCAGTCGTCACTCTGGGCTTGCTGCTGGTAGCTGGGGCGTTGGCTACTTACTCCATTGCGACGGATTTTGGTCAATTGATCGTCCAAGCGGATAAGGATGTCGAGATTCGCATTCTTCGCGGTGGCGAGGAAGTGGAGATTATCGACACCAAAACCAAGAAAATGATTCGCTTGAAATCCGGCAAATACGAACTGGAAATGGTCGGGGGCAAAGAAGGCTTGAAGCTTTCCACCGACACATTTGTCTTGACCCGCGGCAAAGAGGAAATTGTCAAGGTGACTCGAACGGTGCCACCAGTCATTCCCAGAGGAGCAGATCAAGAGATTTCGTCCGCATGGGAAATCCTGCCCCCGATTGGGTTCCCCCGCAGTCATGCTATGAACGTCGCTGTGGGCGATTGTTTCTTCATTTTGGGCGGCTTGGACGGAAATGATGCGGCTCTCTCCCACGTTCACGAGTACGGATCACGCCAAGGGAGTTGGATGGCAAGGGCGCCGCTTCCTGAGCCACGTCACCGTGCGGCCGTCGGCTTGTTCGAAAAACAGATTCTCGTGGCCGGTGGGTGGATCAAAACGATCCCCGGGACCGATCCCGTGACCACCAATACGCTCTTCATCTACGACATCGAACGCGACAAATGGTCCCAAGGTCCGCCAATGCCAATCAAGAGCGGCTCTTCGGTGGGCGGAGTTATCGAAAGAAACTTCTACGTCGTCACCGGGAACGACGGAAGTAATGCCGTCAATCGGCTCCACGTCTTCGATATGGACAAGAGAACGTGGACGGAACTTCGACCGCCGCCCCGTCCCCACGAATTGGGAGCCGGAGCGGTTATCGGCGGCAAATTCTATGTCGTGGGTGGAAACATTTTTCCCCAAGGGGTTACCGACGCTCTGGATGTGTACGATCCTGAAAAGGGTTGGGAAAACAAGGCTCCGATGCCCGCTGCACGCAGGAACTTGGGAGCAGTCGTTGTCCAAGGCAAGCTCTACGCCGTTGGTGGTGGGGATTAAACCAACAAGCCTCTTTCGACGGTAGAGGTCTATGATCCCGTTGAGAATACTTGGGAGTCTTCCCCCTCCCAGCAACTGCGGATGCCACACTTCCACCCGAGCGTGGTCAGCGTGGGCAAGAACATCTACGCGGTCGGCGGCCACGACGGGAAGTCCCGACTTACCACTATGGAAGTTCTGAAATTGAAATAGCCTTCACATCTCCAAGGACTACCGCCCGATGAAGTTGGCCAACAGCGGCACGCCGATCAGAACTGATTGGCTGACGCCAACCGGCCAACATCACTGCCAGCACACTCGACCCCGCGACGAATCGTCGCGGGGTCTTTTTTTCGCCCGTTCGGAATCCAGCTATTTTTGGCTCACCCGAAATGCGATTCGGAGCGACGCCCGGCCTCAAAAATTGGACAGCACTTCTCCTTTGTTGATGGTGTGCAGCCCCTGGTACACGCGGAGGTCGATGTTTTCGGTGATGAATCGCACCGAACCGTCACCCAGCACGAAGTGGGCCCCTCCGGTGTGGTGGCTGCTGAAGTCATCGAAATGGTTCTCGGGGAAGTTGGGTGTGTGGTCGGCCGATCCCAAAATGCGGGCGAAAGCCTCTTCGCCTCCGGAGGCCACTCCCACCCAGGTCGAGTACCAGCCGTCGGCTGGTTTCGACTTCCGTTCGCCGATGTGGATCGTGTTGCTCAGGCCGTCCGAGATTTGGGCCATGCGGATGCGGCTGTTGTGATATGTCGCTCCGTTTCCAACGCATTGAAACGGCAGTGGCTGCCCCTCGCAGTCCCCCAGTTCGCCGGTCCCGAACGACGCGATGTAATTTGCCGTGGGGAGCCGAACAAGAAACGATCCGCTTGATTCGTCGTTGAGGTTCCACTTTTCCTCACCGATATCGGACGGGCAACGAAACATCGGCAGCGTGACGGCTCGCGGCTTGTCGTTGAGTGTGTCGAGCAGCGACACGTCAGGGCGAATCTGGTTGAACAGGGCCGCTTGATCCATCTGCGGCAGCACCATCGCCGCCCAGCCCCAACCGCTGATCCCTTCGGGGTCCTGCCAACGGTTCACGAGATCGACTCCGATCCAGCCGCTGGGGAAACAGTTGTGAACATCGTGGTAGTTGTGCATGGCCAAACCGATCTTCTTGAGGTTGTTCTTGCATTGTGCCCGCCGGGCCGCTTCGCGAGCCTGTTGCACCGCGGGAAGGAGCAGAGCGATGAGGATCGCGATGATCGCGATCACCACGAGCAGCTCAATCAAAGTGAATGCCTTTCGACGTTGAAGCATGAGGAATGACTCCTTGTCAATCACGGGATGAAACGGGATGAAACGGGATGAAACCAAAACGGTCGGATGAGCGTCCGGCTCAACCGAGAACGAGATCACACGGGTTGCGATCACTCGCGGCTCGCCATGGCGTGCGGAGTCGCAATGGATCGCGGACGGGAAGGTCGAGTCTCGCGACAGTCCGATCGGGTCTCGTGCCGAGTCACGCGGGCGGCGACGTCGCGCTTCGTTGGAAATGAAGTGGACAACGATCACCGGGTCGCGCTAGCGGCGAGTCGCATGTCGCCAGCCGGCCGATGGCAAAACGACACGTGTGGCCGAAGCGGTGACGGACCAACTCGGACGAGCCTGTCGAAGGAGACTCAAACAGCCGCCGGAGGACCGCGTGCGGGATGGCTCGTGGCAATTCGAGACACCACCAGCGGAGGCGCAACCGCATGCAGGACTTGAACCTCGCCGGACTGCTGCAGAAGTTCCGACGGCGGCGAGGTCAGTTGTGCCAATGCCAAGAACTGGCACGCGCCGCACTGATCATCGTGCAGCGGGCAGGGTTGATCGGGATGCCGCGATTCGTGGCCGCAGCCGCCGTTCGGCATGTCGCAACAAGCGTGATCGACGGCCGATCGATGTCGATGGCTGTGGCAATGGCCGTGGTGATGATGGTCGTCCCCCGCGAGTCCTGCCACATCGTGGTCGTGTGGTTTTGTCGTGCCAGCCGGACGCGAACAGCAAGTGCCGAAGCGGTGGCTGTGGTGGTGGTCGTGAGCCATCCACGCCAGTTGCGTCGCCAGCAGGTACGCGGCGAGCAGCGGTAGGACAACTCGGCAGTGCGGTCGGATCATTCTCAACTCAAAGCACAGTAGACGATCAAGGTCGACAACTTATCTGCCTCGACGTACGTTAGCAAGGCCGATTTCGTTGGTCTTCGCGAATAATTCTTGCAGTAAAACCGCACGAGCGACTGCGCTGATGCAGTCGGTCGGCGGAGGCGTTACCATGAGTTCGACGCTGGCGAAATCCATCGGGTACGTCGCGGCGTCGGCTTCAATCCAGCACACGTTGTCTGCCTGCACGAGTTCCGCCATGCATCGAATTCTCGCCGCCATCTGCCTGCTCGCCGCTTGCGAATCGTCCGCCGTCGCCCAACCGACGACTCCGGCACCACCCGTGGCGGTGTCCAATGTTGTTCAGAAAACCGTCGCCTCCGGCCAGTCGTTTGTCGGCACGGTCATGGCCGCACGCCACAGCATCGTCGGCAGCGCAGTTGAGGGACGGGTCCTCGAATTCCGCGTGAATGAGGGGGACTACGTGAAGGCCGGAGACGTACTGGCTCAAATTCGCACAGGCACGCTCGAAATCCAAATCGATGGAGCCAGGGCCGAACTCAAGTTGCGTCAGGCGGAGCTCGCGGAATTGCTGGCCGGTTCGCGTGCCGAAGAGAAGGATCAGGCGCGAGCGAGGGTGATGGGGCTCAAAGCCCGCATGGACGCCGCCGCTGCCAAGTTTCGTCGAACCGCGACGCTGTTCGAACGAAAGACACTCACGCAGGAAGACTACGACGAAGCCAAAGCTCAGGCGGACGAAGCGGCCGCAGACTACCACGAAGCCGAAGCCGTTTCGCGATTGATTGACGCCGGACCGCGTCCGGAAAAGATTGACCAAGCCAAGGCGAAAGTACTCGCGCAGGAAGACGCCATCCGCCTGCTCGAGGATTACCTGGAAAAATACACCATTCGAGCCTACTTCGACGGCTACGTGATTGCGGAGCGCACCGAGGTTGGACACTGGGTGAAGCCGGCCGACCCGATCGCAGAGATCGCGGAACTGGCTTACGTCGAAGTTCGCGTGGCAGTGCAGGAAGATCACGTTCCGCACGTTCGCAAGGGCTCGAAAGTGCGAGTCCACATCGGGGCCTTGCCCGACGAGACATTTTTCGGCGAAGTGACCAACGTCGTGCCGCAGGGCGACACGCGGTCGCGCAGCTTTCCCGTCCAGATTCGCCTGAAGAATCCGACTCGTGACGGCGAGCACCTGCTGAAAGCGGGGATGTTCGCCGAAGTCACGTTTCCCGTTGGAAAGCCCGAGACGGCATTGCTGGTGTCCAAGGACGCGATCGTGCTCGGCGGACAGTCGCCGCGCGTGTTTGTCGTGGACGTCGATTCGAAGCAGCCGCAGCAGGGGCGGTTCCGCGAGGTCCCCGTCGAGCTCGGTGTCGCCGACGGCGGGCTCATTCAGGTTCGCGGCGCGTTGAAATCGGGTGACATTGTCATCGTGCGCGGCAACGAACGCCTGATGCTCAACCCGAAAGAACCGGCCAGGCAGGTCGTCAGCATTCTCGAAACGATCAAGCCCGAATCGGGTCAGTGAGCGAGTCGCGCGTAGCTTCCGACCCCATGCCGACAGCGGAGGCAGGCGCCGCGCTGGAGCAATGTCGATGCTGTCACACCTGCGCTACGACGAGCGCCCTCGCCGGACCCAACGGCTCTGGGTCGTCGGCATCGCCATGCTGTCGCTCGCAGGACTGGCCGCGTTGACTCTGCGGGGAAGGTCGGAGCCACAATCCGCCGTCTCCTCGGCGAAGTCCGATCCGTTCTCGCTGCCGACCGTCTCGTCGAGCCCGTTCCTGAATACGAATCCCGACGCTCGTTACGTCGGCAGCGACGCATGCCGCGCGTGCCACGAGTCGCATGAGGCGTCGTTCCATCGCACGGGCATGGGCCGATCGATGGCGGAGGCCGATCTCGCGCGGGAACCGCCGGACGGCACCTTCGATCATCCGCTGTCGAAACGTCGTTACCAAGTGCAGCGGCGGGATGACCAGTTGTGGCATCGCGAGTTGCTGCTGACCGACGGGGCGGACGAAATCGTGCTGTGTGAGTTCCCGATGAAATACGTCGTCGGTTCGGGACGCCACTCTCTGACGTATCTCGTCGAAGCGGACGGGTTCCTCGTGGAGTCGCCGGTGACGTGGTACGCCTCGCGACAGGCGTGGGGCATGTCCCCTGGCTACGACCGGCCAGAGCATTCCGGTTTCGAGCGAGCGGTCGGCGAAGGGTGCTTGATCTGCCACGCGGGTCAAGCCGAAGCGGTTGGCGGGAGCCTGCACCGGATGCGCGTGACCGAGGCCGTGATCGGTTGCGAGCGGTGTCATGGCCCCGGATCGCTGCACGTTGAACGGCGCCGCGACGCAGACACCACCGGCACATCGAAGGCGGATGCTGTCGACCTCACGATCGTCAACCCGAAGCACCTGTCGCGCGAGCTTGCCGAGGCGATCTGCCAGCAGTGTCATCTGCGCACGAGCGCGACCGTTGTCACACGCGGACGCAAGCTGGAGGATTTTCGGCCCGGTCTGCCGCTACAAGATTTCCGGCAGGACTACCGCCTCGAAGCCACTGACGCGCCGATGACAGTGGTCGGACACGTCGAACAGATGCACCTCAGCCGCTGCTTTCAAGCCACTGACTCGCTCACCTGCCTCACCTGCCACGATCCGCACAACGAACCGCGAGCCGTCGAGCGCGATCAGCATTACCAGTCGATCTGCCTCACCTGTCACCAGGTCGAGACTTGCAAGGTCGATCCGGGCCGCCGCGAGCAGGACAGCCCGCAGAACAACTGCATTCACTGTCACATGCCGCGTTCGCCTACGGAGATTCCCCACCTCGCGTTCACGCACCATCGAATCGCCGTCCACGACAAGCCGCCGACCGCCGAGACCGATCCGGACGCGATGCACCACGGCCGGGGAGTGCTCAAGCCGTTCCTGACGCCTCCGCCGCTGAGCGAGATCGACACCCAGCGGTCGTTGGGTCTCGGCTACCTCGAAGTCGCGAACCGGCAGAAGAACCCGACGCTGGCGGCGCACTACAAGCAGCAAGCACTGGTGATTCTCACCGACGTGCGCGCGGCCGGATTGCCAGACGCCATTCTGGATGTCTCCCTGGCCCGGCTCCGATTCGAGTTGGATTTGGACGGTGTCCTCCCGTTGGCGACGAGCGCACTGACTGCTGAATTGCCCGGTCAGGATCGTTGCGACGCGTTGTTTTTGGTGGCCGATGCCGAATCCGCTCGCGGGCGCCATGCCAATGCGGTCGTGGCCCTACGCGAACTGAACTCACTGCGCCGGCACTCACTGCAATGGCTGCTCCTCGCGGACTGCGAACGAGCCTTAAACAAGCCGGCTGCGGCAGTGGGAGCCTTGGAGACAGCGGCGCGAATCAACCCCCGCCTCTGGAACGTCCACCGGCACCTCGCCGAGCACCATCGTCAGCAAAGGAACCGTGATCGAGCCGCGTGGCACGAGCTCCGGGCGATTCCGTGACCGGCGTGTTCGAACTCCAACAACAATGTCGGGCGCAATTCTGACTCGACGATGCTTGCTCCCACCGGTTAGGATGGTTCGCACCGGTTGAGGCCCACGTCGGTCTCGGCCGCTTGCCGACGTCGATCTGTCGGGCTGGAAAGCCCGGCCAGCGGCGTCCTGCCCCCCCTACTCAACACCTGCCGATGTCGCTGATTCAGTTTTTCATCCGCAACCCGGTCAAAGTGACCGTCGGCGTGCTGCTTGTGTCGTTGTTCGGCACGCTGTCGATCGTCGACATGCCGATGCAACTCATCCCGGAAGTCGAAATTCCGACGATCTCCATCGAAACCATGTGGCCGGGGGCCAGCCCGCAGGAGATTGAACGCGAGATCGTCCAGGAGCAGGAGTCGCAACTGCAAAAAGTCGAGGGGGTCACCAAGATGACCTCCGAGAGCATGGACTCGCAGGGGCGGATCACGCTGGAGTTCCCGGTCGGTACCGAAATGCGCGAGGCGATGGTCAAGGTGCTCACGCGGCTCCAGCAGGTGCGCGAATACCCCGAGGCCGCCGATGAGCCGGTGATCAACACGTCGAGCGCGTCGGACCGGCCGATCGCCTGGTTAATGCTCGGGCAGAGGACGCCGACTGTCGACGAAATCGTCGCGTTTCAGAAGCAGCATCCCGAGCTGGCGGCCAAGCTGGAACCGGTCCGCACGGCGCACAACTTCGGGTTGAAAACGTACCGCCTGCGGAAGCTGGCGAAGGACGACGCTGAAATCGCCTCGCTCATGCCCAAGGAATTCGATGTCTCGACGCTGCGGCGGTTCGCCGAGGACCATGTCGAATCGCGGTTGGAAAACGTGCCGGGTGTGGCGAACTGCGAGGTCATGGGCGGTCGCGAGGACGAGGTGCAGGTCGTCGTCGATCCCGAAAAGCTCGCCGCCCGACAGCTCACGATCTCCGACCTGCGGAACGCGCTGCGCGGCCACAACGTGGACACGTCGGGAGGCGATTTCTGGGAGGGGAAACGACGGTATCCCATCCGTACGCTCGGCCAGTTCCGCGAACTGTCGCAGGTGGAGAGCCTGATCATCGCCCGCCGCGACGATCATCCGGTGTACGTCCGCGACGTTGCCGAAGTCAGGATGGGCCACAAGAAACCGGACGGGTTCGTGCATCGGTTTGGAGCCAACTACATCGCCATCCGCGCTCAGCGGGCGATCGGCTCCAACGTCATCGACGTGGTCACCGGCCTGCGCAACGCAACGGCGGAACTCAATGCGGGCATCCTCAAGCAACACGAGTTCGAACTCGCGCTGGTCTACGATGAGACGCACTACATCCAGTCGTCGGTCGATCTGGTGACCGAGAATCTCCTGCAAGGAGCCGCGCTGACGTTTGTGACGCTGCTCCTGTTCCTCCGCAGCGCCCGCTCCACCGTGGTGATCTTTCTGCACATCATCGTGAGCACGATGGGAGCCTTCCTGGCGATGAAGATGCTGGGCCGCACGCTGAACGTCCCCGCGCTGGGGGGCCTCGCGTTTGCCGTCGGGATGCTCGTGGACAACGCGATCGTCATGCTCGAAAACATCTACCGCCGCCACCAGCGGGGGGAAGATGCCGAGACGGCGTCGGCCAAGGGAGCGCACGAAGTGTGGGGCGCGCTGCTCAACGCCACGCTCGCCAACCTCGCCGTGTTCATCCCCGTGCTGTTCGTGAAGGAAGAAGCCGGCCAGTTGTTCCGCGACATCGCTCTGGCCATCAGTGCGGCTGTCGCATTCTCAATGATCGTGGCCGTGACGGTCGTGCCGACGGCCGCGTTCCGAATACTGCGCGAACAACGGCACTCGGCGACCGGGGGCCGTGAGACCCCCGAGTCGCGTATCCGGTCGATGCACAGTGTCACAACCGACTCTCGGGAGGCTCACGCCCCCCGCTCACCAAGGCACATGCCCGGCAAGTTCGGTCGCTTAGTCAACGTCCTTCTCGCGCCGATCGACTTTCTCGCGCGCGGCTTCGTCAGTGCGGTGGTCGGACTCAATTCCTTCCTGCAACGGCGGCTGATCCTGCGGATCGCGTTGATCCTCGTCACGGCCAGCGGCGGCGTGTTTCTCTCCTGGTACATGATGCCCAAGGTCGAATATCTGCCGAGCGGCAACCGCAACCTCGTGATCGGGTTTCTGGTGCCTCCGCCGGGGTACAACCTCGACCAGCTTCAGGCCATGGGCGAGCAGATCGAAAAGCAATTGCAGCCGTACTGGGACGTTGATCCCGGCAGCCCCGAGGCGGCGCAGCTCGACTTCCCGATCATCGGCGACTTTTTCTACGTGGCTCGCAACCGGCAGGTGTTCTTGGGCCTGCGGGCGCACGAACCGCTTCGCGCCAGCGAACTCGTTCCGCTCGTCAAACGTGTGACGGCCAACGTGCCGGGTACGCTGGTCGGCGTCAACCAGAGCAGCCTGTTTGAACGTGGTCTGACGGCGGGGCGAACCATCGACGTCGAGATCACCGGACCGGAATTGAAAACGCTGGTCGCGCTGGGCGGTCGCGTGATGGGTGACGTCAACCGGCTGATCCCGAATGTGCAGGTACTGCCTCGTCCGAGTTTGGACCTCTCCAACCCCGAACTGCACGTGCTGCCGAAATGGGAACACGCCGCCGATCTCGGAATGACCGCGCAGGAACTCGGCTACACCGTCGATTGCCTCGTCGATGGAGCGTACGCGACGGACTATTTCATCGGTGGGGACAAGATCGATCTGCGGATCGTGGGCGAAGAGCGATTCGCCCGGCGGACTCAGGATGTGAAGGCACTGCCGATCGCGATGCCCGGCGGCGAACTCGTGCCGCTCGGTGCGTTGGCCGACGTGAAGCTGAGCACCGGCCCCGAGCAAATCAACCACCGGTCACGTCAGCGGGCGATCACGATCCAGGTCACTCCCCCCGCGACCATGCCGCTCGAACAGGCGATGAACGTGATCCAGGACCAAGTCGTCACGCCGATGCTCGACGGAGGCGACCTCGCCGGCGGTTATCGAATTGACTTGGCGGGAACCGCCGACAAGCTGCGGGCCACGTGGCACTCGCTGCGGTTCAACGCGGTCCTCGCGGTCCTCATCACCTACCTGCTGATGGCGGCGACGTTTGAATCGTGGCTCTACCCGTTCGTGGTCATCCTGACGGTGCCGCTCGGTGCAGTCGGCGGCTTCGCAGGGTTGTGGGTGCTGAACCAGGCGGGCTATCTGCAACAGCTCGACGTGCTGACGATGCTCGGTTTCATCATGCTGGTCGGAACCGTGGTCAACAATCCGATTCTGATCGTTGAACAATCGCTGATCCACCTGCGCGAAGATCACATGCCGCTGCGCAACGCGATCCTCGAAAGCGTGCGCAACCGCATCCGCCCGATCTTCATGACAACGTTCGGCGGCCTCGTCGGCCTGCTGCCACTCGTGATCGCACCCGGTGCCGGCAGCGAATTGTATCGCGGCATCGGAGCCGTCCTGCTCGGCGGCCTGTTGCTGTCTACCGTCGTCACGCTCGTCTTCGTCCCCGTGCTTCTGACGTTGACGATGGAGATGAAGCACGCCGCCGTGCGCTGGCTCGGCTGGCAAACCTTTGAAACCGCCGCTGGGCCCGCCGCCGTCGCTTCCCCGGCGACCGCCGTTGTCGAACCGGTCGTAACCGAACACATCTCCGCCATCGTTCCGCCGCCGGAGCCTTCACCCGCGCTACGCCTCGCTCGCCCCGAACCCGAAGCGCCGCCACGCCGCGTCGTCAAGGCGAAGCACTGAGCGATCGTGTGGCCGGGGATGGACCGAAGGGAAGCCCCGGCGAATCAAAGTTGAACTTTCCGTGGCTACGCTGCGCTCCAGCCACGGCCACCCACAGCAACCGATCATCTTGCCAATCAACTCGGCCGACCGTTAGAATCGAGTCCCACACCCAATCAGCCCCGCCTCCAACCAGCCAAACTCCCGCCATGCAACGAATTGCGTTGACAGCCGCCCGCTGGATCGTCCCCTCGCTGGCCTTGCTTTGCTGGCCACTCACCACGGCAGCCGCAGACGGGAAGATCGTGTTCAACCGCGATATCCGGCCGATCCTGTCGAATAACTGCTTCAAATGTCACGGGTTCGACGAGAAGGAACGCAAGGCGGGGTTGCGGTTCGACACGGAAGAGGGAATGCGGAAGGAATTGGATTCGGGCGACCGGGCTGTCGTGCCTGGAAAGCGCACCGAGAGCGCGATCATCGAACGGCTGACATCGGACGACCCGACCCTCCGCATGCCGCCGCCATCGTCCGGCAAGGTCGTCACGCCGCAGCAGGTCGAACTGATCAAACGCTGGATCGACGAGGGTGCTGAGTTCAAGCAACATTGGTCGTTCATCACACCAACGCGACCCGTACCACCCGAAATCGGCAATCGGCAATCGGCAATCGGCAATTCCATCGACCGCTTCATCCTCGCCCGCCTCGACCTCGCCGGCCTGTCGCAGTCTCCCCCAGCCGACCGCACGACCCTCATCCGCCGCCTGACATTCGACCTCACCGGGTTGCCTCCCAAGCCCGCCGAGGTCGATGCGTTCGTGGCCGATCCCTCGCCCGATGCCTACGAAAAACTGATCGACCGGCTGCTGGCTTCGCCACGGTTTGGCGAGCACCTGGGGCGCTACTGGCTCGACGCAGCCCGCTACGGCGACACACACGGGCTGCATCTCGACAACGAGCGGTCGCTGTGGCCGTATCGCGAGTGGGTCATCAATGCCTTCAACGCGAACAAGCCGTTCGATCAGTTCACGGTCGAACAGCTTGCTGGCGACCTGCTGCCCAATGCCACGCTTGAACAGCGAGTTGGCACAGGGTTCAACCGCTGCAACGTGAGCACAAGCGAAGGTGGATCGATCGACGAGGAAGTCCGGGTGCGCTACGCGGTCGATCGCGTGGAAACTACGTCCACCGTGTTCCTCGGCCTGACGCTCGGCTGTGCTGTCTGTCACAGTCACAAGTTCGACCCGGTGTCGCAGGAAGAATTCTACGGCCTGTTCGCGTTCTTCAATTCCGTCGCCGACAACGCGATGGACGGCAATGCGCTGCTCCCGCCGCCGGTCATCAAACTTCCGAAGGACGAGCACACTGCGAAGTTCAAGGAGATCGACGATCAAATCGCCGCGATCAACCAGCAACTCGTGGCCGAATCGCAGAAGATCGAGTACGTCGAACCAGCGGCCGGCGAAGGCAAGTCGGCAACCGACCCATTCGAGTTCGTCTGGATCGACGACGCCGCGCCGGCGGGCGCTCAACTTCAGGGCAACAGCCCGTGGGAATTCGTCTCCAAGCCCGAACCGGTGTTCTCCGGCGAAAAGGCAACCAAACGAACCGGCAGCGGCATGACGCAGCATTTCTTCACCGGAGCCGCCCCCGGTTTGAAGATCGGTGAAGCGGACAAACTGTTCGCGTACTGCTACCTCGACCCCGCCAACCCGCCGAAAACCGTGATGCTGCAGTGGAACGACGGCGTTTGGGAGCATCGTGCGTTTTGGGGGGACGACACGATCGCGTTCGGCGCGGGGGACGTCCCCGGTCACCGCAAGCTCGGCCCGCTGCCTGAAACGGGGAAGTGGGTGCGCCTCGAAGTGGACGCCGCCCACGTCGGCCTGCCCGCCGGTAAAGTGCTCAACGGCTGGGCCTTCACGCAATTCGACGGCACGGTGTACTGGGACAAGGCCGGCATCGTCACCCGCACGCCTCAGGATGGCCAAGGGTTCGAGTCCCAACTTGCGTGGGAAGCATTCGAGAAAGCACAATCGCAGTCGAAGGTGCCGCAGCCCGTGCGCGACGCGATCAAAATCGAAGCCGACAAGCGGAACGATGACCAGAAAAAACTGATCCGCAACTATTTCATCGAGCGAGTCTACGCCAAGTCGCGGCCGGTGTTCGATCCGCTTCTCGCGAAGATCGACGGCCTGAACAAACAGCGAGCGGACCTCGATGCGTCAATCCCCAGCACGATGGTCATGGCCGACATGGCCGCCGAGCGCGAAACGTTTCTGCTGATTCGCGGCGCGTACGACAAGACGGGTCAAAAAGTGACGGCGGGCGTCCCCGCTGTGTTCCCACCGCTGCCGAAGGATGCTTCCGTGAATCGACTCGGGCTGGCCCGGTGGTTGGTGGACCCGTCGCATCCGCTGACGGCGCGCGTGACGGTCAATCGGTTCTGGCAGCAGTTGTTCGGCCGCGGGATCGTCAAGACATCCGAGGACTTTGGCGCTCAGGGTTCGTGGCCGAGCCACCCCGAACTGCTCGACTGGCTGGCGGTCGAATTTCGTGAGAGTGGCTGGAACGTCAAGCACCTGTTCAAAATGATGGCCATGTCCGCGACCTACCAGCAATCGTCGAAGGTCTCGCCGGACCTGTCCGCGCGCGATCCCGACAACGAACTGCTCGCACGCGGTCCGCGCTTCCGGATGGATGCCGAAGTCGTCCGCGATACGGCTCTGGCCGTGAGCGGCCTCCTCGTCGAGCGGCTCGGCGGCAAGAGCGGCAAAATCTACCAGCCGGACGGTCTGTGGGAAGCGGTCGCGTTCGTCGGCAGCAACACCAGCCAGTTCAAGCAGGACACCGGCGATGCCCTCTACCGCCGGAGCCTGTACACATTCTGGAAACGCACCTGCCCGCCGCCGAGTCTCCTCACATTCGACGCCCCGTCGCGAGAAACCTGCACGGTGCGCCGCGCTCGCACGAACACGCCGCTGCAAGCGCTGGTGCTCCTCAACGACAAACAGTACGTCGAAGCCGCGCGGAATCTGGCCCAGCGCATGCTGCTCGACGGAGGCAGCACGCCCGCCGATCGGATTGCCCACGCCTTCCGCCTCGCCACCAGCCGCCGCCCCACCGCCGACGAAACTGCGATCCTGACCAACATCTACCAGTCCCAACTGCTCGAATTCCAATCCGACAAGGAATCCGCGACCAAGCTCCTCAGCTACGGCGACTCGAAACGGAACGAATCCGTCGACGTGGCCGATCACGCCGCGTGGACGATGGTCGCCAATGTCATCTTGAATCTGGATGAGACGGTGACGAAGGAATAGTCTGACAGTCACTGAGGCAAGCCCATGGCAACGACGATCACCAGTTTCTACCCGGACACGTTGGAAAGGATGGTGCGCGCCGTGGAGAAAGTGAAAGAACGGGTCCGACGAGCCTCGGCAGCCTTGGAATCCGCCGGCATCCCGTATGCAGTCGCTGGCGGCAACGCAGTCGCAGCCTGGGTCGTTCAGGTGGACGAGGCCGCCGAGCGAACCACGCAGGATGTGGATATCCTTGTACGTCGCGCTGACCTGCCGGAAATTGTTCGATGCCTGTGTGCGTCTGGGTTTGTCCATCGGCATTCCGCAGGAATCGACTTCTTTGTGGAACCAGGGGACAAGTTCCGCCACGGTGTCCACCTGCTGTTTGCCGGCGAGAAGGTTCGGCCGGAATATGTCCTACCGGCAGCCGACGTCACCGAATCCGAACAGGGAGCCCGCTTTCGTGTCTTGAGCTTGGAGGCGCTGGTTCGAATGAAACTGACCTCGTTCCGCAGCAAAGACCAGACGCACCTTGACGACTTGGTAAGAGTTGGACTGATCGATGCCGGCTGGATCACCCGATTTCCAGCCGAACTCGGTTCACGGTTGCAGCAAGTTCTTAACGCATTTGAACCTGATCCTGACAACCTCGACGAGGAAGCGTCAGCAGACCCCGACTGACAGCAGTACGACTCCGCACGAAGGATGACACATGGACCCACGACAAGAACTCGGTTTGGTGCACACCCGGCGGTATTTCTTCGGTCGGACGGCCGCTGGCCTCGGGACGGCGGCGTTGGCTTCGGTGATGAACCCGGGGCTGGGGCGAGCCGACTCGGTCGGCGCGGCGGGTCCGGCGACGGGCGGGCAGACGGGAGGCGTGCTGCCGACATTGCATCATGCTCCGACGGCGAAACGGGTCATCTGGCTGTTCATGGCGGACGCGCCGTCGCAACTCGATTTGTACGACTACAAGCCTGGATTGAAGGAGTATTTCGACAAGGACCTGCCCGACTCCATTCGCAACGGGCAACGGATCACGACGATGACGTCGGGTCAAAAACGGTTCCCGGTCGCGCCGTCGATTTTTTCGTTCCAGCAGCACGGTCAGCACGGCGCGTGGATCAGCGAACTGTTGCCGGAGATCGCCAAGATCGTGGATGACATCACGATCGTGAAGTCGGTGCACACCGAGGCGATCAACCACGACCCGGCGATCACGTTCATTCAGACGGGAAGCGAAATCCCCGGCCGGCCGAGCGCGGGGGCGTGGATTTCGTACGGCATCGGCAGTCCGAACCGCGATCTGCCCGCGTTCGTCGTGTTGCATTCGCGGCTGGCGGCCGGTTCGCAGTCGCAGGCCCTCTTCTCGCGATTGTGGGGGTCGGGCTTTCTGCCGACCAAACACGCGGGCGTTTCGCTCCGATCGAGCGGCGACCCCGTGCTGTATCTCTCCAACCCACCCGGAGTGACCGGCGATCGGCGACGCAAGATGCTCGACGCGCTCGGACAGCTCAACCAGAAGAAGTTCGAACAGGTGGGCGATCCGGAGATCGTGTCGCGGATTGCCCAGTACGAAATGGCGTTCCGGATGCAAACGTCGGTGCCGGACCTCGTGGACATTTCGCAGGAGCCGCAGTCGGTGCTCGATATGTACGGCCCCGAGGTCAAGCAGCCCGGTTCGTTTGCGTACAACTGTCTGCTCGCGCGGCGACTGGCCGAGCGGGGCGTGCCGTACACGCAGGTGTTCCTCCGCGGCTGGGATCACCACGGCGGGCTACCCGGCAGCATCCGTCAGCTAGTAAAAGCAGCCGACCAGCCGAGCGCCGCGCTGGTTCGCGACCTCAAGCAGCGCGGCATGTTGGACGACACGCTCGTGATCTGGGGGGGCGAATTCGGGCGGACCGTGTACAGCCAGGGAACGCTCACGCCAGACAACTACGGTCGCGACCACCACCCGCGCAATTTCACGATGTGGCTCGCAGGCGGTGGCATCAAGGCGGGCCTGGTGCATGGCGAAACGGACGACTTCAGCTACAACATCATCAAGGACCCGGTTCACATTCACGACCTGAACGCGACCATCCTGCACTGCCTCGGCATCAACCACGAGCGGCTGACGTACCATTTTCAAGGGCGCGATTTCCGGTTGACGGACGTTCATGGCAAGGTAGTGAAGGAGATTCTCGCGTGAACTGGCCGCGGAAGTCGCTCGGAAATGACGAATGACGAAACACCCAATGACGAAGGAATGACGAATGACCAATGACGAATGCCGAGGGCCTCGGGCAGGGAAGGCCAAAGGGTCGCTTTCGCTTCGTCATTCGTGCTTCGTCATTCTTTCGTCATTCGACATTCGTGCTTCGTCATTCTTTCGTCATTCGTCATTCGGGCTTCGTCATTCTTTCGTCATTCGTCATTCGGGCTTCGTCATTCTCCTCACGATCGCCACGCTCCAACTGACGACCGCCCATGCCGCCGACCTCTGGCAGGCCGGTGCCGCCAAAGTTCGGATCACGCCGGAAAAACCAATCTGGATGTCCGGCTACGGCGGACGAGATCATCCGGCCGAGGGGACATTGACCGATCTGTGGGCCAAGGCGCTTGTGCTGCAAGACCCGCGCGGCGAACGGATCGTGATCGTGTCGCTCGATCTCGTGGGGATCGACCGGGCGCTGTCGATGGCGGTCTGCGACGAATTGAAGAAACGGCACAAGCTCGAACGCCGGCAGATCGCGTTTTTCTGTTCGCACACGCACACCGGGCCGGTCGTGGACGGCAACCTCGTCGGCATGTGGACGTTTGACGAAACGAACCTCAAGCTGGTTCGCGAGTACACGGTCGGACTTAAACAGAAAATGATCGACGTGGTTGGCGACGCGATCGCGAAGTTGGCTCCGGCGCGGATCGAGTGGGACGTCGGACTGGCCACGTTCGCCGTGAACCGTCGCACGAACGATCAGCCGAACGTGCCCAAGTTGCGAGCCGCGGGCGTGCTCAAAGGTCCGTTCGATCACGACGTTCCCGTGCTCTCCGTGCGCGATCCCGAATCGGGCGCGATCCGCGCCGTGGCGTTCGGCTATGCCTGCCACGCGACCGTTCTGCCGTTCTACCAGTGGTCGGGCGACTACCCCGGCTTCGCGATGATCGAACTGGAGAAGAACCATCCCGACGCCGTGGCCCTGTTCTGGGCGGGATGCGGAGCCGACCAGAACCCGTTGCCGCGCACGTCGGTCGAACTGGCTCAGCACTACGGCCGCACGCTGGCGAGCGCCGTGGACGCGATCCTCGCCCGACCGATGAAGCCGCTCGACGGACACCTGGCGTCGTTCCTGAGCGACGTCCCTCTCGAATTGGACACGCTGCCGACTCGCGACCAGATCGAGGCCAACGCGAAATCGGCCAACAAATTTGAAGTGGCACGAGCGAAGAACCTGCTCGCGCAGCTCGATGCCGGAAAGCCGCTCGAACCGGTGTACCCGTATCCGATTCAACTCTGGCGGCTCGGCCCCGACCTGAAATGGATCACGCTCGGCGGCGAAGTCGTCGTCGATTACTCGCTGCGGTTGAAGCGTGAGCTTGGCCCCGACACCACCTGGATTGCCGGTTACACGAACGACGTGATGGCTTACATCCCGTCCCTTCGCGTGCTCAAGGAAGGGGGCTACGAAGGTGGTGGAGCGATGGTGTACTACGGCCTCCCCACGATCTGGAGCCCGGCCGTCGAAGACACGATCGTCAAGGGCGTTCACGATTTGATCTTTCAAAGCCAACCAAAACCGTAGGTCCGATGCCCCGCGACACCGAAACCCGGATCACCGAACTGGAACTGCTGGTCACGCATCTGCAACGCGATCTCGATGCCTTGAATTCCGTCGTGCTGGAGCAGCGGAAACAACTCGACCGGCTTGGCAAATCGCTCGACAAGCTGGATCACCAGGTGGAAGACATGCTCGACGGTGGCGAATCGCGGGACCTCTTGGCGGAGAAACCGCCTCACTACTGATGCCAGACGACCTCTACTTTCCCGGCCTGGAAGGCGTGATCGCGGGGGAGACCGCGATCTCGAACATCACGGGCGACCTGCGCTATCGCGGCTACGCGGTCAGCGATCTGGCGGCGCAGTCCACGTTTGAAGAGGTCGCGTACCTGCTGCTGTTCGGCGACCTGCCGACCGAGGAGTCGCTGGCGGATTTCGAAACGATCCTTGGCGAATCGGCCGCGGTGGACGTGTCGATTCTGGAATTCCTGCGGGACGTGCCGCTGCACGTTCCGTCGATGGATGTGCTCCGCACGGCGATAAGTGCCGTGGCGCACTTCGATCCGCAGCTCGCCGACGATTCGCCAGAAGCGAATCAGGCCAAGGCGACGCGGCTCCTCGCGCAAATCCCGATCCTGATCGCGGCCCGGCACCGGCTGAGGCAGGGGCTGCCGCTGCTCGACGTGCGCCCGGAACTCGGCTTCGCGGGCAACTTACTGTGGCTGATCACCGGCCGCGAGCCGAGCGAATCGCACGAGCGTGCGATGGATGTCTCGCTGATCCTGTACGCCGAGCACGAATTCAACGCCTCCACATTTACGGCGCGGGTCGTGACCTCGACGCAGTCGGACCTGTTCTCGGCCGTCGTGGCCGCGGTCGGGTCGCTCAAAGGTCCGCTGCACGGCGGAGCTAATGAACGAGTCTTGGAAGTGCTTCAGGAAGTCGGTTCGTCCGAAAACGCCGAGCGTTGGGTGCGCGACGCCTTGTCCAGGAAACGCAAGATCATGGGCTTCGGCCATCGCGTCTACAAATCCGGCGACCCGCGAGCCGTGATCCTCAAGTCGTACTGCGAGCAGTTGGCCCGCGAGGCGGGAGACGACCGGCTCGAACGGATCGCCGAAACGCTCGAACGCGTCGTGCGCGAAGAAAAGAAGCTGCCCCCCAACCTCGACTGGCCCAGCGCCCGGCTGTACCACTATCTCGGGATTGAGGTGGACCTGTACACGCCGCTGTTCGTGGCGAGCCGCATCGCGGGCTGGTGTGCGCACGTGATCGAGCAGTCTCAACACAACCGCCTGATCCGCCCGCGCTCGCGCTACACCGGCCTGGCCGAACGCCCGTACATCCCGCTCGTCGACCGAGGTGACCCGCGATGAGTGATTCAATCCGCGAATTCCCCTCTCCCCCTTGGGGAGAGGGGTCAGGGGTGAGGGGCCGTGGCTTGGTCTCGGCCCGCCCCTCACCCCCAGCCCCTCTCGCCAGCGGGGAGAGGGGAGCAGTCTGGCGTGAATTCTGGATTGCGTGCGCCCTGCTGACGCTGGTCGTGCCCGGTGCCACTCCGGCGGACGAGGCGACTTCATCGCAGACAGGGACCGTCGAAGGTGTCGTCACGTACGCACCGGACGCTCAGCGGCCATGGCGGTACGCGCGGTACTACATCAAGGACAAGAAATCGGGGGCGCTTGCCGAGGCGGTGGTGTGCCTGTCGAGCGCTTCGTTGCGGCGCGGCGTTCCGGCCGGCAAGCCGAAGACGTGGACGATCGATCAGAAGGACCATCGCTTCGTCCCCGAAACGGTCGCGATCCGCGCGGGGGATCGGGTGAAGTTTCTGAACAACGACCCGCAGACGCATAACGTCCATTCGCAAAGCCCGATCAAAACGTTTGACATCACGCTCAACAACGGACAGGAACTCGAAGTGCCGTTCGACAAGCCGGGGAACCTGGCTCAGCCGATCACGATTGCGTGTCACCTGCACAGCACGATGCGAAGCTGGATATTCGTCTTCGGGCACCCGTATCATGCCGTGACCGGTGACGCCGGGAAGTTCCGATTTACCGATGTGCCGCCCGGCGAGTACCGGCTGGAGATGTTCCATCCGGCCGGCGGGTTGAAGTGGAGTCGGGCGGTGAAAGTCGAAGCAGGGAAGCCGCTGAACATGACGATCCCCGTCGGACCGGATGATGTGCCGAGCAACTGATCTCGATGAATTCGGAGACAACGATGCCAACCATCGAATCCCGTCGTGATGCCTTGCGAAAAATCACCGCGTCGGCGGCGGCCATCGGGCTGGCGCAGATGTCGCTGCCGGGGTTTGTGTTTCCCGGTCAGGCGGACGACGAGGAGCTGGTGCCGTTCCTCGACATGCCACGAGCGAAACCGGGGATGCTCGACTGGGAAACGCTCACGGAATGGCTGACGCCTCAGGATCAGGTGTTCAGCGTGTCGCACTACGGAGTGCCGACGGTGAAGGCGGACGGGTACGCGCTGGAGATCACGGGGCTGGTGGAGAAACCCCGCAGGGTCACGCTCGCGGAACTGCAAGCGCTGCCGCAGCGCGACCAGTTGATGACGCTCGAATGCAGCGGCAACGGGGCGAGCAAGGGATTTATGGCGGCGGTCTACAACAGCCGCTGGACCGGCACGCCGTTGGCTCCGCTGCTCCTGTCGTGCGGCATCAAACCGGAAGCGACCGAGGTCGTGTTCATCGGAGCCGACCGCAAGAAGGAGACGATCAAGCAGGTCGAAGTCGAGGTGCCGTTCGGTCGCAGCATGTCGGTCGCAAACGCCCTCGATCTGAATCTGCTGCTCGTGCATCAACGGAACGGCAAGCCGCTGGAGCCGGGGAACGGGTTCCCGGTGCGGCTCCTCGTTCCCGGCTGGTACGGCATCGCCAACGTGAAATGGCTGACGCGGATCGAAGTTCGCGCCGGACGCTACATGGGCCGCTTCATGGCTCGCGACTACGTCACGCTTCGCGGCGAGAAGCGGGGCGACCAGATCGAGTACGTCGAGACATCGGTCACGCGGATGAACCTGAAATCGATCATCGCCCGCGTCATGCGCCGTCCGGCCAAGGACGGGCTGGTGCCGGTCAAGGCGTACGGTGCCGTCTGGAGCGACGGCACGGAAGTGAAGCAGGTTCAAATCCAGATCGACGGCGGCGAATGGCGGCCCGCGAACCTCGACAAGGAACCGCGCTCGAAATACTGCTGGACGTTTTTCTCGCTCGATGTGGGCGACCTCAAGCCCGGCAAGCACACGCTCGTCTCGCGTGCCATCGACGTCAACGGCCGCACCCAGCCCGCGACATCGGACGACGAGATCGCGCTCAAGAAAACATACTACGAGGCGTACCAACAGTGGCCGAGGGAGATTGAGTTGACGACGTGACGTGCATCCTGCCGATACAAGCCGAAACCACGTTGGCGCGAGTTCAACCGGCGGAGTAAGTTGTTGGCTGTCGTTCACACACAGGCGAGACGCCTGTGCCAGGGGAAACTTGGGGAGTCCTTGCCATGCTTCACCGGCGCGATGCGATGATGCGGTTGGGGCGGATCGGGCTGGGAGCGGTCACGTTGCCGGAGTTGCTGCGGGCGGAGTCTTTGCTGGCGGCGGGAGCGGGAATGCGGCGCGGGGCGGCTTCGGAGGGTGGGACGGCGAAGGCGTGCATCCTGATCTACCTGTGGGGCGGACCGCCGCAACAGGATATGTGGGACATGAAGCCGGAATCGGCGGAGGGAATTCGCAGCCAGTTCCGGCCGATCCCGACGGTTGTGCCCGGCATCGACGTGTGCGAACACCTGCCGCTTTTCGCCCGGCACACCGACAAGACAGTGATCATCCGATCGCTCACGCACGACAGCAACAACCACGAACCGAGCGTCTACCGCACGTTGACCGGCCGGATCAACAACACGCTGGCGATGCCCCGGAACAAGCGGAACCGGAACGACCCGCCCAACCTCGGTTCGGTCGTTTCGTATTTCACGCCGCTCGGACCGATGCCAGCGGCGGTGACGATTCCGCGACCGATCGGGCACGACGGCGTGACGTACTCGGGCACCTACGCGGGGTTCCTCGGCGGACGGCACGATCCGATGGAAGTCGAAGCCGCGAAGGAAACGACCGAGACGCCGCTGCACTCGATCACGTTGCCGCAGGAAGTGGCCGAGACACGGTTGCTGGCTCGGCGCGGACTGCTGAGCGTCGTCGAGGAAACCGACCGAAGGTTTCAAACCGAACGGCGCGTGTCGGGCCTCGATGCGTACCGCGAACAGGCGTTCAGCATGCTCTCATCGCCGGTGGCCAAGCAGGCGTTTGATCTCGAACGGGAGGACCCGCGCACGCGCGATCGGTACGGACGCAACGAGTACGGCGAGAGCATCCTGTTGGCACGGCGGCTGGTCGAGGCGGGGGTGCGGCTGGTCACGATCAGTTGGATGCGCATCCAGTCGAACGGCAACGTCGCGAACGTGTGGGACAACCACGGGCCGTTCGAGGGGTTGACCGGGACCAACATGCTCAAGGCGTACTATTGCCTGCCGTCGTTGGATCAGGGTTTCAGTGCCTTGATGGAAGACCTGCAGGCTCGCGGGCTGCTGGACGACACGCTGGTCGCGATGTGGGGTGAGTTCGGCCGCACGCCGAAGCTCAACCCCGCGCAGGGGCGCGACCACTGGGGTGCGTGCCAGTCCGCGGTCTTCGCCGGCGGCGGCATTCGCGGGGGAACCGTGTACGGTTCCAGCGACAAGGATGCGGCCTATCCCAGGTCGAACCCGGTCTCGCCCGAAGACATGCTCGCCACCGTGTACCATGCGCTGGGGCTGTCTCCCGAATCCGAACTGCACGACCAACTCGGCCGGCCGCACCGGCTGGTGGACGGACGGCCGCTGATCGAGTTGTTCGGATAAAAGCGGACTCTGCCGCGCTCGGGTGCCACCGGCTCGACTGTGGATGCCTTGACAACTCGCGCGGGCCAAGGGTAAGGGTAGCTTCAGTTTCGTCATTCGACGACGTTCGATCACCTCTCTCAATCGGCATTCGCTGTCAAAGGATGCATCATACTTTGGGCCACTTGGGTATTGTCGCTGCGCTGTGAAATGACAAATCTCGCGTCCTTCAAATCGCGACCCAACCGGCGGAGACGCAGGATTCCCAAGTTGGCGAGCATGATCGAGCGGCTGGAAGACAAGGCTCCGCCGGGGACTTTCGGGTTGGAATCGTGGGTGGCTGCTGGCCCGGCAGTCATCCCGCTGGTTGAAGCGATGGGAGTCGATGTCCCCGGAATCACGACGACCGACGTTCGTTCGTCAGCACCGACCGGCTGGAGATTCTTGTCGAGCAATTTCGACGCGCGGTCGATCACCGCAGGACGCGGGTTTCGATCCGATATTTGTTCCAGTTTGCTCGACAGCCATTTCCGTGACCCCGCGTTGGCGATCAACCTGTCGGCGTCACACGCTGCGGGCACTGAGAGCACAATGTCGCGGAGCGATCGAGCCGATATCCGTTCGGAAATCTCCGTGCGCGATGACTTGCAGGGGCTGTCCGACAAGCTGGTCGATCCGCGATTGCCGTCCGCCTTGGCTGATCTGTGGATGACCGGTTCGTTCTCGCTGGGACAACTGGCGACCGCCCGACCGGATTCGGCCCTGCTTCGCGGTCCATCGGCGGGAAGCGACGGGGAAACGGGATCGAGGCAGGCGATTGGTTCGGCCGCGCCCGCGGTTCCCGACATGGGACTCGCCAGTTCAGTGCTCGGCACGCCGTTGATGAATTCCGATTCGTTCGCTACGAGCTCCGGTTTTGCCGGTGGTGTTGCTCAGCAAGCTCCGCGCAGCGCGGCGTCTGAACCGGGTGGAAGCTGCGACGGTCCGACCGCAAATCCCGATCTGATGGATGTTCCGGCGGGAAGTCCTGCTGTCGCCATCGATGTTCTCGCGAATGATGGTCTTTGCGATCTCGCCCCATACACGCTCAGCATCATTGTGGGACCAGATTTCGGTTCCGCATGGGTTGATACGACTTCAAATGTCATTTATTACGAACCGCCGTCCGGTTCAGGGAGTGGCGAAGAGAAGATCGAGTACACTGATTCGTTCGTTTATCAAGTCACCGTTAACACAGGCGCATTCGCACAAGCGCAAGTCCAGACTCCGACGCGTTCATCGTTCTATGCCACGAGAGAGTACTCTCGCGGCAATGACGATCCGGAAGAGAATATTTACGAGACTGCAAAACTCCGGGTCAATTTGGGTTTCGACCGCAAAGCATCTGAAAACGATATAACAGTCAGTTACACTGCGACAGCGACGACGAATAGTAGCGTGGGAGGACTACCAGAATTTCAATGGTCCAGCGAAAACGCCCCTCCGTTTTTGCATCCAGCAGGTGTTGCAACGCTGCCACCTCCCAATTCTACTGTCGTTCCGAATGAAGCACCCGGTGTTCAACTCAGTTATACGCCGCCCATCGGACCGCCTCCTCCACCACCTGCGGTTTTCGGGGTTGGCGGGCGACTCGAAGGTGGATTAGTTTTGCGGAGCGATGTCGGGCCAGGGACATATACCGGGACTGCAGTCGTGCAGCAACGATATAGAAGTGGGCAGTCGCAGTTTTATGCGCCGGTGCGCCAAGAGATTCCGTGGAGTGTTACGATTGCAACAAGCACTCGTGGGAACGCGGAGGCCATAATCGTATTCACTGTCACAGAACTTCCATTTCCCAATGTGTGGTTACCTCCGAATCAACCTCCACGCATTCCGACTCCATTGCGAAAAGGTCGGCATGACTTGACCACGAGTGGAATGGGTACAATCCAAACTCCATATCCGGAAGTGCCGGGGCTTCAACGGAACCCGACCAACCCAAGTCAGCCGCTCAACCCTCCACCAGATTGGAACGCGGAAATACCGAATCCGGGTTTGTGAATTGGCTGCCTTAACCAACTGACGAACGGACAATCGCCTTCGTTTTTCGAATAACGATCCTCGGACGGAGAGATGTCACATGACGATTGTATTTCTCATCATCGACCTGTTTACCGGCTTTCGGTTCTTTCCTCCGTCGCCACTCCCGTTGGTCAGTCTCGGAGTTCTTACCACTGATGAGCAGACCGCAGAGCTTCGCGATGAGAGGGAGGCAAAGGTATTCGTGATTGGAGAACTTCCTCCAGAACCGAAACTCGAAGAGTTGCTCAGACTCCTTGATAGCAAAGCTGAGGACGACCGGAGTTTTGCCGCGCGTCGTTTGTCGCGATTCGATGCCCTTCCGGAATCCGCGATCGCGCGCTTGGTCCAATTGGTCGTCGCCCCGCGAGGATCAGTCCCGGTGGGTTCGGATTCGGACTCCTTCTTCATACCGGCCTCATCTGCATGTCGTGAGACGTTGTGCAAACTTGGCAAACCGGCAATACCATTCTTGACGAAAGCTCTCCGTGATCCCAAGACAATAACATGGGATCGTGCAAGAATCGCGGGGATTATCTTGGATATTGCCGCCAAGCATGGAGTAAAGACGATCCAAGACGCTCAAGCCCCACTTGCGGACTTCCTGATGGAGCAGAAGCATTCCGACTACCACCTGTACAGCGGTGTGTTGCACCAACTCGCCGAACTTAGGGCCGATGCGAAGTTCGCGCTCCCGTCACTTGAGAAACTGTGGGTAGCCGAGCCGGACGAAGGGGCTAAGAGTTATTGGTTGGCGAAGATCATTTGCCGGATCGCCGGAAAGGATCATCCCAAAGCGGGACCAGTCATGAAACGGTATGACTTAAACCAGAAGATGGTCAATGCCGCTGCTCGTGATGACTTGAAGAAGGTGCGGTCGTGCTTGGAGGCTGGGGCCGATATCAATTTCAGAGGAGAGGTAGGGATAGAGTTGCCAGACGGAACCTTCGTAGCGTTTGACGGAGGCCAGTGTGACTGGACCGCCCTGATGAGGGCCGCCATGGTCGGCAACACTGAACTTGCCAAGTTTCTCTTGGAGCGTGGCGCGGACGTCAACATGGAGAGAAATGGAAAAACGGCACTGGACTATGCGGAATGGGCAGGGAAACCGCAGATGCAAAAGCTCCTGAAAGCCACAGGCGCGAAGCACGGGTCGGAACCGTTCCCCAAGCCAAAAGCGCCAGCCTCAATTGTGTTATGAAATCGTCCGATTTCAGCGGACGGTTGGCACTGCTGGCTCGTGACGTAAGTCGAGGAAGAGGGCGCGAGGAGCGGGCGGAGCAAACTCGCGTGCCAAACGGTGAGACCCTGTGTTTTTCAAGGGAATCTCTGTCGTTTTCTGCTTTGCCGCTGTGGAATTCCCGTTTTTGACAGGAGAAAACAGGATTTCCTCTGTTGAAATCATGTTTTCAACTGGAGAAATACAGTTTTCATCTGAGGAAAACAGGAAAGTTACATAGGAAATCCCGAACGCATCTAAGTCTGCTGATGCGTCTCTGAGGTTTTCCGGATTTCTTCTGAGGAAATCCGGAAAGTTTCAGGAGATTTCCAGATTCCCTCTGTGGTTTGTAGGCCGTCCGCAGCGCCGGGGCCGAGTTCCTCTAAGGAGACTTACGTCACGACAGCCCGGATGGTACGAGGCTCAGCCGGCTGCCTCGCCCAGCCCCGCCGGCCGGTGAGCGAAGTCGTTCGGGTGATGATCGAAGCCTGACGCGCCAGCGAAGGGCAACTCGCCAATCGGAGCTTCGCTTGCGCTTCAGGCTTCAATGGCTCGTGCGCGAGACGGGCTACTTGCCGGGCAGCTTCCAGACCGGATCGAACGTCGGCGACTCTTCGACCATCGCATTGACGACGCGGGAGAGCATCACGAGGGAAGGACCATCGTCAGGGAACCGGAAGCGGAGGTTACTGAGTGCGCGGGCCGCGGGGCCGAAGTCGCGGCGATCAAACGCGGCCAGCGCGTCTTCGTAGACCTGCTTCAATTCCTCCCATCCGTTCCGACTCGGCGTGAACACTTCGCACAGTTCGACCGGCTGGTCGATGTTCACGACACGCACGCGGCACAGGCTTCGAGTGTGAAAGGCCGCGCCGAGTCGTTCGCACGTCGAGCCGGTGACGAGCAGTCGCGTCTTGAGGTACTTCGTCGCTCCCTGCACCCGGCTGGCGAGGTTGATGACCGTGCCGACCGGTCCATATTTGAATTTGCGATACGACCCGGAGTTGCCGACGCGGGCCATCCCCGAGTTGATCCCGATCCCGACGTCCAACGGCACGGGCAGCAAGTGGCTCCAGCGTTCGTTCAAGGTCGGCAGGCGATCGAGCATGTCGAGCGCGGCCTGGGCGGCCCGCTGGGCATGGTCCGGCTGAAGTTCCGGCGCGCCCCACATCGCGCACAACTCGTCACCAACATAATCCACCAGCACCCCGCGATGATCGAGCACGCAATCGGAGAGAGCTCCCAGCACGTCGTTCATCATCTCCAGCATCGTGGCCGCCGCCACCTGCGATCCCATCTTGCTGAACCCGCGGATGTCGCAGAACAACACCGAGACTTCGCTGTCTCGCCCCTTGAGCAGGTCCGGCTGGGCTTCAAGCTGCCGCGACAACTCCGGCGTGAAAAACTGTTCGAACTGGCTGACGGCCCGCAGCGCGGCCTTCTCCTGCTCCTGACGTGCCAGACCCGTCGCGACGCTGTACGCGAGAAGTTCGACCAGCATGGCTTCGTGCCTGCTGATCTCAGGCGGGCGCAGCGAACCGGCTTCGAGCCGACGGTCACCGTACAGCGCCCCGATAACTTCGCCGGCCGCATCGAGAATCGGTGCGGCAACGACCGCCTGGATTCCCGCCAGACTGCCGAGAGCCGAATCGGACTGGTTTGGCATTTTCCAAAACGTGCTGCGTTCCGCCTGCATGCGACCGAGCACCTGCTGGCTCGGCACGCCGGTCGCTCCCACCGGCGATACTTCGCCACTGGCCGCCGCGACGGTTTGCCACGCACCTTCCTTCAGCAGCAGCACACGGCCGGTGTCCAAACCGACAAGATCGACGACCGCCTTCGCCGCTTCTTGAAAGAACCGCGACGAACTGGTCGCGGATTGCAAAACGCTGATGACCGTCTGCATCCACCGAAAGATCAACTCCATGCTGGCTCCGGCTGGAGTCAACGCGATCTGCATGAAATTGCTGGGCGCTTTCGCGACCATCCTCATCGGCACGGGCGTGGCCCCGCCGAGCTTTTGCAACGGTTCCTCGGTCACGCCGACCGGCACCTTGACAAGGACATTGCGATTGCCCAGCACGAGCAGCGTCGAATGCCCAACGACCAGTTCGCGGCAGTCACCCGGCGGCAACAGCGGCTCGGTCTCGTACGGCAATCCGATGGGCTGAGTGGTGCTGGTGTTCGTGACGCGAAGTTTCGGGCCGGGAAGCGACTCCAGCCGCGCGTGGCTGCGAGAAACGTTGCGTTCCGTGTGCGGAGCAATCACCACGCGCCAGCGCAGTTCTGTGTCGAGCGTCTTCACCTTCGAATAGATCGGCTCATTCAACTCGGCTTGCCGTCCAATCTCGGTCAGACCGTCCAAGTCGCACGAGTACAGCAGGTGATGCTGCTCGTAAATGTTCAGAATCAGCGGTGGAGGCACGGTTCGATCTTTGTGAGGAAGGGAGGGCGAGGCTCCTGCCGAGCCGATGATCGCGGGTCATCGTCGGGCCGCGGCTCGGCAGGAGCCTCGCCTTCCCGAATTCAATCATTTCCTTTTCATCCGCTTCCGCACGGCGTTCACGGCCCAGGTCTCGTCCGGGAACTTGCCGGTTTCCTTTTTCGAGTACACCAGGTCACCGTCCACCTCGAGCTCGAACACACCGCCCGTGGACGGCACCAGCGACAGGTTGGAAATGTCCCGCTTGAACTCCATCAACACCTTGGCCGCCAGACTGACGGCATGCGGTTCGTAGTTTCAAGCCGAGCAGTAGGTCAACTTGATTTGCATCTCGTTTCTCCTTCGAGGACCAAGAAAATGGGATCGCGCTGAGTTGTGTCATAGTTTCGCAGAGACAAGGGCAGGGAGGAAGTGGCATCGCGGCGGGCGACGGACAGCCGGCCCAGATTGCGGAAGCCGTTCTTCTCCAGAGTTTCGATCGCATCGGGAATCAAGCTGAGCGAGTACAGTCGTCGATCCGCCGCCCGCGCGAGTTGCTTGGCCGCGTCGAGCACCCGCCGGCCGAAACCGTCCCGGCGGTACTCGGCCCACCACACGCAGAACTCCATCCACGGCGGTTCGTGCTCCAGCAGCGAGAAACCGGCCAGCGGAGAATTCTTCGCCTTCAGCAACCGATGGCACCGTGCCGCATGCTCGAGCTCCGTGGGCAATCGGTCGCGGAATTTTCCTTCGGCCACGTAGGTCGCATAGATCTCGCGAAAGATCGGGTATTCGCGTTCCGTCAGCGGAGCCAGCGTGAGCTGCTCGGTGTCGACGAACATCGTGCCGCTTCCACGCCAGCTCAAAATCTCGTCCCGGAGGCCGCCGGGCCCGATCATGGTCACCTTGCCAATCTGCGGCAGCAGCGAAATCACCTGCTCCAGTTCCTCGCGAACGTCGTCCGACGCCGGAGGCACCTGCTTGTGTTCGCCGCGCAGAATCCGCTCGATCGAGACCTGCGTCAGCAGCGGGACGAGCCTTCCGTCCCGGTCGGTGATTCCCCCCCGATTGCTGATCAGCACGATCTCATCGATCTCGGGAGCGATTCGGTCGGCGACGCGGCGAGCCGAGTTGCCCACGTGCGAGCTGCAATCCGAGACGAGCAGAATGTTGATTTCGTTCTGGACGAGGTCCGCGACGTCCAGCATCACCTGATCAACCTGCGACTCCGTCAGCACGTGCGGCCCCAGCAGGGCCACCAGCAGCGTGCGACCGCGGTACAGTTCGAAGTACGAATCGGCGGAGGCGGGAAGTGGCTGCAATGACATCGCACAGATTCTGTCGGAACACCCGGAAAATTGCCACTGTCGGCGATCGCGTTCTCCCGACCGGGACTGCTCTGGCCTCAAACCGGCCTTCGCGATATTGTTCGCCCCCCTTGCGTGAAGTTCAATCGGATGTGGGACAAGGATGTCCATGGGCTTGCACAGTCTGACGTTCGTCACCGCGCTGACGTTGAGCGGTTTGCTGACCGGAGTCGCGCGGCGCGTGGCCTGGCGGATCGATCTGCTGGACCGGCCGGACAGCCAGCGGAAGCTGCACAAACGGGCCACCCCTCTGATGGGAGGCGTGGCCGTTTACGTGACGGTACTGACAGCGTCCGTGGCGATCTGGTTCGTCGGTCGAGGCCACCTCGATCTCGATGCCACTTCGGCGCGGCTCGCCGGCATGCTGCTGCTGTCGGGCGGCCTGTTGTGCGCGATCGGATTGTGGGACGACAAGTGGGGTCTGCGGGCGCGCCACAAGTTCCTGCTTCAAATCGCATCGACGTTGCCTTTCGTGCTGTGGGGCCGGACGATTTCGACCGTGGCGCTGTTCGGTGTCAGCGTCGACGTGGCCTGGATCGGGATTCCGTTCACCGTGTTCTGGCTGGTCTCGTGCACCAACATCGTCAACCTGATGGACGGTCTTGACGGGTTGGCCAGCAGCGTGAGTTTGATCGCCTGCCTGACGGTCGCCGTCCTCGCACAACTCAACGGCCTCGTCCCCGTCTCGATCCTGGCCCTCGTGCTGGCAGGATCGCTGGCGGGCTTCCTGCTGCACAACTGGCCTCCGGCCCAAATTTTCCTGGGCGATTCCGGCAGCCAGCCGATCGGCTTTTTTGTCGGAGCTCTCGCGCTGGAAGCTTCGGTCAAGCGCGCGACCGGTTTCATGCTGTTCGTGCCGCTCGTGCTGCTGAGCGTGCCGATCTTCGACACCTGCATGGCCATTCTGCGTCGAAAACTGAACGGCCAGACGATCGGCCAGGCGGATCGAGCTCACATTCATCATTGCCTTCGCGACCGCGGGCTGACCACCCGGCAAACACTTTTCGCGATTGGCGGCCTGTCGGCCGTGATGGCCATCGCCTCGATCGCGGCCGCGCTGCGAAACGACGAACGGATCGCGATCGGCATCTGCGCCATCGTCCTCGCCGTGCTCGTGACGGGTCGCGTGTTCGGCTACCAGGAAGCCCTGCTGCTGTGGCGGCACGTGCTGACGTTCACCCGCTGGTTGCGATCGGCTCCGGCACATCTCGAATCGCAGTTTGTTCTGCTGCGATTGCAATCACGGCGTGATCAGCCGGCTGGCGAAATCTGGCTGCGGGTCGTCGAGGCGTCGCGCCGGAGTCACGCGGAGTCTGTGATTCTCACCCAAAGTCAACCGGCCGGCGCACGCGAGACAACTCTCCGCGACTGGCACGACGACGCACGAGATGACTTCACGGACCCATTGCCCGCCGGTGATCGATGGCAGTTGCGGCTGGTATATCGAATGGCTGATCGCACTTCCCTCTCGCTCGAAATCATGGGCCGCGGCCCAACCGACCAGCAGGCACAGCACGTCGAGACCGTTGTGCAACTGTTTTCGGCCCTGTGTCGGCAGGAGATCGAGGAACCCGCGGCTTCGGAATCGACGGCCGAACCACGCATCCTGCCGGTGCACTGGCCGCGCAGCAACGGTGCGACAAGCGACGCGGCGTAGCACACGGCAACGTCGTGGATCAACCAAGCGAGCCCTTCACGAACTGTTCGATACGGTCGAGGCCCGTGCGCAACGTGTCAAGGCTGCAGGCAAATGACAGCCGGACGTAGCCCGGCGCGCCAAAGGCATCTCCGCTGACGAGGGCGACGTGGGTTTCTTCGAGCAGCGCGGCACAGAACTCGGTGGCGTCGCGAACTTTCGTCCCCTTGCCGAGCGGCTTGCCGAAGTGCTGCGACACGTTGAAGAATGCGTAAAACGCTCCGCCGGGATCAGCGAGTGTGATCCCGGCCATCGCATGCAGGCGTCCGAGCACGTATTCCCGCCGCTTCGCGAACTCTTTTCGCATCGCATCGACGCAGTCCTGCGGTCCGGTCAGCGCGGCGAGCGAGGCATACTGACTGATGCTGCACGGATTCGATGTCTCCTGGCTTTGCAGGTTGTCCATCGCCGCGGTGAGTTCGACGGAAGCAATTGTCCACCCGATGCGCCAGCCGGTCATCGCATACGCCTTGCTGACACCGCTGACAATGATCGTTCGCTCAGCGACCGCTCCGCCCAGCAGCCCGGCAAAGCAATGCGCCCCCTCGTTCGTGTAAAGCAGCTTCTCATAGATTTCGTCGGAACAGACCAGCACGTCCCGCCGCCGCGCGACGTCCGCAAGCCCTTCGAGTTGCTCGCGCGAGTACGTTGCACCGGTCGGATTGCTCGGCGAGTTGAGCAGCAGCAATCGCGTTCGCGACGTGATCGCGGAATCGAACTGCTGAGCCGACATGCGGAAGCCGATGGCCTCTGAGGTTTCGACGATCACCGGCGTGGCACCGGTCAGCTCCACGAGGGCGCTGTAGCTGACCCAATACGGTGCGGGAATGATCACCTCGTCTCCCGGGCCACACAGCGATGTGATCACGTTGTGCAATGAGTGCTTGGCCCCGTTCGAGATCAACACTTGATTCGGCTGAAACTTCAAGCCGTAGTCCCGTTCGTACAGCGAGCAGACGGCTTTCTTCAGCTCCGGAATGCCGCCGGACGGCGTGTAGTGGGTGTGTCCGGCTTTCATCGCCGCAATCGCGGCAGCTTGGATGTGTTCCGGCGTGTTGAAGTCCGGTTCTCCCAGCGTGAAGTCGTAAACGGTGATGCCCTGAGTCTTCAATGCCTTCGCCTTTGCGGCGGCGGCGATTGTGGCGGATGGCTTGAGTGATTGGACGGCCGGAGAGAGTTTCATGTTGGATGCCCAGTGAAGTTGCGTTCGCGTGTCAGCCCCCTCGTATCGTGCGACGATTGTTTTGCCGCGACACGAGAGAGTCAAGCCACGGCGTCCGGCGAGGCACAGGACTGTCGGCTCCGAGCGCTTGCCGCATCGTCGCTTTTTTCAAGCTGGAGGCTTGCCCTCGTCGCAAAAGTTGTGCGGGTCACTCTCGCCCAACCCGTCTCCGACGCCGATAGCCAAGCGAAGATCAGGACACTCTGGGGACCAGGGCATCCAAACCGCGATTGACGCGGTCGCCACAACCAACTAAGACTCGGCCAGTTGTGACAATTCGTTGAGTTTCCGCCCCGAAGCCGTGGATGCGGTGTTTATTTCCCAGAACCAATCCGCATTGTCGTCCTCGACCGGTCCGCGTTCATCCGTAGAATTCGAGCCATCGAGTACCGCGCGGAATTCGTGACGGCCCACGATGCACAGGTCGAACGAAATGACGTCAGGAGTTGAATAACATGGTGGCCGTGGAATGGACCAGGAGTCTGAGCCGTCAGTTCCGTCACTGGATTGGTCGTGGAACCAACTCTCGCCGAGTTTCGCCTCGACCTGTGCCGTGCGTGGAACGCCTCGAAACCAGATCGCTGCTGAGCGGGCTGGTCATCCAGTTCGACTACAGCCAAGATACGAACAACTTTTTCAACACTCAGGCCAAGCGCGACCTGATGACGCAGGCGGCTCAGGTGTACACCGATCGAATCTCGGATGATCTGAAAGAGATCAAACCGAACACAAACATTGGGAATACTTGGGAAGCCATCGTCACCAACCCGGCGACCGGCGGCCAGGACTCCATCTCCAACCGGACCATCGCCACCGACTCCATCGTGGTCTACGTTGGTGGACGCGATCTCGCCGGTGACACGCTGGCCGAGGGCGGCCCGGGCGGATTCAATGTGTCCGGCGCTCAGGACTGGATTGACTTGGTCACCGCGCGAGGCCAGCCGGGCGCGCTGCTACCACCTTCGCAACGCACCGACATCGGTCCGTGGGGAGGCAGTATCACTTTCGACACCGTGGGGACCAACTGGTTTTTCGGTTCAACCACGGAAGGACTTGGCGCCACGCAAACTGACTTCCTGACTGTTGCGATTCACGAGTTGGGCCACGTCCTCGGGTTTGGGACGTCCGACGCCTTTGACGCCAAGGTGTCGGGACAGCCAAATACCGTGTTCAATGGCAGCAAGACCGTGGCTCGTTTTGGTGCCCCCGTGCCCCTCGACACGGACCTCGCGCACTGGGGTCCCTCGGTGACCGACGGTGGCACCCAACCGCTGATGAACGCGATCGTCCAGGAAGGTGTCCGAAAATCGCTGACCGAACTGGACTTCAAGTCTCTCGATGACATTGGCTGGACGAATTCGTCCGGCAATGTCCGAATGTTTCGGACTTACAATGCGAGCGCGGATTACCATTTCTTCACGACATCGACCGCGGAATTCAATGCCGTGGTTGCGGGCGGCGGGTATACCGATGAGTCGACGAACCGGCAGGGATTCGCCGTGCCCGACACGAAGGTTGGCGGAGCGGTCGGCATCCACCGGATGTACAATCCCAACAACGGTCGGCATTACTACACGGCGGCCGATAATGAACGCGACTACCTTGTGACTCTGGGCTGGCGTTACGAGAAGGACGAAGGCAACATCTACACGACACAGGTCACCAATTCGACCGTGATTTATCGGCTGTACAACAGAAACTCTGGCGTGCATTTGTACACCGAAAGCGCGGCCACCAAGGATGCGATCCTCACTCAGTTCCCAGGCATCTGGGAGCTGCATTCCAACCTAGGCTTCGGCTTCATCTCGCCGGCATCCTCGACCTTTCCGAACGTCCCCGAACCGGAACGCATGGCGCCCGGCAGCGGGTCCGGTTCCGGATCGACCGCGGCGGCTCGCAGAGCGACTCCCTCGACCGCGATCGATGCGGACAGCCTTGCGCTCCAAGACGCGTTGCGAACAGTCGATCAGCCGCGGATCGGTTTTTCATCGCCGTACGCGTCTGCAATGGCTATTGGAGTTGATGCACACAATGTTGCCACGGCAGCGGTCACAACCGAGGCGACGGCCGGCGACGGTCGGTCGACTCTCGATGCCGCGCGAAACGCGTTCGGCCGCCAATCGGCATTCAACTCGGGGGATTCGACCGGCGTGGCAGACGTCAGTTTTGGCGAACTAACCACGCCACTCGTCGATCACGTTTGGTCGCAGCTTGGCGCTGGTTGCGAAGTCGGGGTATTCTGCGAGGCATGAAAATCGGCCTCGCGCAGCTCAACCCCACCGTCGGCGATCTGGCGGGCAACTTGGATCTTGTTCGCCGCGCGATCGACCAGGCTCGGAAAGCCGGTGCGGAACTGGTGGTCACGTCGGAACTCATCGTCAGCGGCTACCCACCCAAGGACCTGCTGCTGCGCGAGGGATTCGTGTCCGCCTGTGACCGCGAAGTGGCCAGGTTGGCGAAGTCGGTGCCGCCGGAAATCGGCCTACTCGTCGGACACCCGACGGCCGTCGACGTGCCGCCGGGGCGGATTGCGAACGCGGCCAGTTTGCTGTCCGGCGGCGAAATTGTCCGCACGATGAAAAAGTGCCTGCTGCCGAACTACGACGTGTTCGATGAACGGCGGTACTTCCTGCCCGCAGAGCGAGCCGAGCCGATTTCGTTTGGTGGTCGGCGGCTGGGCGTGCACATCTGTGAAGATGCCTGGTGGGGCGAACCGGGCACGCCGCATCATCTCGAACCCGGTCCGCGTCCGGACCCCGTGGCACAGCTCGCAACGTCGGGCGCCGACGTGCTGATCAACCTGTCGGCCAGCCCGTTCGAGATAGACAAGCCGCACCGCCGCGAGCGCCTCGTCGAACGGCACGCCGCGCGGCATCGACTGCCGTTCGTGTTCGTCAACCAAGTGGGAGGCAACGACGACCTCGTTTTCGACGGGAACAGTTTCGTGCTCGATGCCGCCGGGCGGACGGTATGGGAACTGGCTTCGTTCGCGGAAGACTTGCAGGTTATCGACCTCGATTCGACGACCCAACCGGGGGTGGTCTCACGGCCCCCGCTCGCCGGACATTTGATGCCGCGCACGCGTGCGGGCGATCTGCTGGATGCGTTGACGCTCGGGTTGCGGGACTACGGACGAAAGTGCGGCTTTCGCGATTGTGTGCTCGGCTTGTCCGGCGGGATCGACAGTGCGCTCGCGTGCTACATCGCCGCGCGGGCTTTCGGTCCGGATCACGTCCACGGTCTGGCCATGCCCAGCCGGCACAGCAGCGATCACAGCGTCGCCGACGCGAAGCAGTTGGCCGAGTCGCTCGGCATCGACTTTGAAGTCATCGCCATCGACGAGAGTCATCGGGCGTACGAGGCGCTGCGCGTGGTGGGACCGGACATCGCTTCGCAGCCTGGCGGCCTCGCCGACCAGAACTTGCAGGCTCGGATTCGCGGCGCGATCGTGATGATCCGCAGCAACCGGCACGGCTGGCTGGCACTGGCGACCGGAAACAAGAGCGAGCTGGCGGTCGGCTACTGCACACTGTACGGCGACATGGCGGGCGGCTTCGCCGTGCTGTGCGACGTGTTCAAGCGCGACGTGTATCTGATGGCTCGGCACATCAACGACTTCGTCGAGCGCCGGGAGGTGATCCCGGCGGGGACGCTGAGCAAAGCGCCGAGCGCCGAGCTGGCTCCGAACCAGATCGATCAGGACACGCTGCCGCCGTACGAATTGCTCGACGCGATCCTCGAAGGGCTGATCGAGCGCGAAGCGTCTGTGACGACGCTCAGCCGCGAATTCCCCGCGGAAACCGTGCGCTGGGTGGCCAGCCGTCTCGACCGCAACGAATTCAAACGCCGCCAGATGCCGCCGGGAATCAAGCTGTCTCAACGCGCCTTCGGCAGCGGCCGACGCATGCCCATGGCGGCGAAGATCACCTGGGAGGAGTGAGACAGAACGACGCGCCAGAACCCGAACGACTACTCCCTCTCCCTCAGGGAGAGGGGACGATGAACACGCTCCATCGCACGCGAATGATGGTCGTCATCAGGCGCGCACCTCGCCGAGTTGCATTTCGGCTCGCGCCTGATTTTCGATGTCCGGCTCTGGCAGTGGCTGCGAACCGTCGTCGCGGGGGACGCGCCACAAGAAGACGAGCACCAACGCCCGTGCATACGTCGACAGGGCGAACAGGGCGAGGTACGCGGGTGGGTTCTTGCCAAAATATGAGAGAAACGTGCCTCCGATAATCGAGCCGAACACGAGAGCCACGGCGTTGGCCAGGTTGAACAACGTCAGGAAACTGGTGCGCTCGTCGCGGTGGACGGTTTCGAAGAACAGCAGCACGACCGACAATTCGTAGGCGGCCCACGCCACGCCGGCAAGGAATTGCAAGGCGAGCAGGAATGCAAAGTTGTCGGAGACCAACCACAGGCCGGCCACGGGGATGATTCCCATTCCCCCGAGCCAGACAAGGCGGTGGGCTCCGAAGCGATGGGCGAAGCGGCCAAACGCTGGTGCTGCCAGAATCTTGCCGATGAACGAGGCCGCTAGCAGTGTCATGAACGTGGCGTAGTCGAACTTCAACTGCTTGATCATGAACGGCGTGAAGTACGGGCCGGAAATCTGGACGGCCACCTGCACGGCAAGGAAGTAAAGCAACATCCGCTCGGTGCGTCCCTGCCACAGTCGCTTCGCGAAGTCGATCGGATGGATGTGCAGTTGTTCGATCTTCACGACGCGCTGTTCGGACTGACGCGAGAGAAACCGACCGGACAGGAACCGGCAGATGGCGGCGATGCTGAAGATCACGGCAAACGCATCGAGCGTGCGGTCGGATCTCTTTCCGTACTGCAGCGCAAGTCCACCGGCCACGAAACCAACGAGCATTCCCGCCTGACTGACGCGCGTCCGCCACGCAAAGTACGGAGCCCTGACCTTTCGCGGCACGACCGCTTCCATCCATGTGTTCCACGCCGGACCGGCTCCCATGCCGGCTCCCCAGTACAGCGACACCACCGCGAACAGCGCGACAACGGGAATGTGTCCCACCTGCGCCGCGGCGATTAGCGGCAGGAAACTCGCGGCTTGCAGCAGGACGCTGAGGATCACCCAGCGCCGATTCGAATGCAGCCAGACCACGGCGTACGGCGAAATGAGTTGCAGGACGGCACCGACCAGCAGCGGGATCGACGCCACCAACCCCGCGGTGATTTCACCCATGCCCAACGCCAGCGCGAACGCGGGGAGGTACGTTTCGCCAATCCCGACCATCACGCTGAACGCCGCCCCGTCGGCGAGGCTCGCGCGTAAATTTTTCCGCAGCGTGCGCGAACGCTTGCGAGGTCGTTTCGCTTTGTCTGGCGTCGGGGCGTTAAAAATAGGACCGGGACCGGAATTATCGTGGGCCGAATCGGCTCGCTCGCGAAGCGGACTCGGACTCAATGTGGACGGCATGGAAGCTCAAGGTTCACGCGAGAGATTGATCAAAATGTACGTCGAGAGGGGGGCGGGGGCGGATGCTAGCAAAACGCACCTCTTGTCAGAAGCCCGGCTTCTCCGAGAAATCGGGCGTCTCTTTGCCCTTGCCGCAAATGCTTCGGCGATGAATGATTGGAGAAGCATTATCCGCGGAGGTTCGCTCTTTCCGTTCGTTCTCGATCACGCCCCCGCCCCCGCCCCCATGCTTCGCTACGCCAAACGCCTGATCGTTTTCGTGCTGGGTTTCAGCGTGCTGCTGATCGGCATCGCGATGATCGTCCTCCCCGGCCCAGCCTTCATCGTCATCCCCGCGGGGCTGGCCATTCTGGCAACCGAGTTTGTGTGGGCGCGGCACCTGCTGAAAAAGATGAAGGAGAGTGGACAACGAGTGTGGTCTGGATCGACGTCTTCTCCGAACTCATGCTCTCAGACCGCAGCACAACGGGACGACTCGCGGCCCGCATAAGCGGGTGTCCGGGCACGATAAGAACAGCGAGCTGGTTCTAACTTCACACCACGTCGGCTTGTCGCCGTTGTGACGGAATGCGCATGGCGTGACACCGACATTACGCAGTTACAAGCGCAGCCACGGTTCGTCTTGTCGGTGTCATCCTGTCGTAACGGGTTGACGTGAAAACTTAATTGCGGTAAAAGGACGTTAAATCGACGAATTAACGCGGCATAGCAGCATTTTTTTCGCAACCCATTTTTTCCAATCAATGCCCAAGCAACTGAAAGGTGACTCTTGGGAATTACGCTGTCACATCGGCGAGCGGCACTACCGATTGTTGGAGGAGATCGCAGAGTCCGGTTGGTATGGAAATAGTGTCGGCGATGTCGTGCGGCACATACTCGTCGACAATCTCAGAGGCTACGCGGAAAAATGTACGCAGACTGGGGACCAGGCCGCAGCACTCACAACCTCGAACAAAAAAAGGGCAAACCGCTGAATCGTAGTGGAGTCGTGTAACCAGAATCGTCTTCTCTAGGGAAGGGGGAGCCATGCCAAAGGGAATTGGAATCGGATTTCTGTTGCTGTTGATGACCATCGTCTTGTTGGTGACAAACTGCGAACCTGCTGACCTATCTTCGTCACCTGCGTCGTCTTCGCGCCGTGAACTTGACGAACTCTTAGAACGAATCGCCCGAAACTCTTTCGAACTGCGGCAGCAGAGTGCTGTCTTCGACGCACGATTTCGGGAGTACGATGCGGGCTTCATCAACGTGGGCAGCAAGAACTTTTCAGTAGGAGCACCATCTCGCGCGTTCGCAGAAGCAGTCCTTGCGGCTGCAGAATCCATGCGGCGCGAGCTAGCTCTCGAGTGGCTTGGCAAGGAGTTGCCAGAAGGCAAGCAATTCACGCGCATTCACGTTGAACTCTCGACCGAAATCGACGAAGGACTGTGCGATCTTGACCCCGCAGGATCGCTATCCTGTGGTCATAACCGTATCTGGTTGACTACGACACCAGAACTTGCGCTAGGCAGCACGCTGCGCCATGAATTGACACACCTTGTTTTGCATCACCAATTCCCAGCGGGCGGCGGCATACCTGCGTTCGCTAACGAGGGAATCTGCAGCCGCATGGACGACGCGAACCGCCACGCAAGGCGGTCCAATCTGCTCGGCAAGATCGTCCAGACAGAGAAATGGCCTTCGCTTGTTGAAGTAATGACGCAGCGGACAATCGCTCCAACCGATGAATTAGCCTACACCGTTTCGGCTTCGCTGACTGAATTCTTTCTCAGTCGTGGAGATCGCAAGAAATATCTGGACTTCGTGTCCGCAGGCAGTCGGATCGGCTGGCCCGCAGCCACGCAACAATTTTATGGGATTGCAACCACTCGAGACCTTCAGCGTGAGTGGCAGACATTCGTCACACAAACTGTTCGCAAGGCTCAGGCAAACTAACGACCGTGTTGCCAAGGTTTGTCAAAATCAAACTCAAGCACCCAGCCGTGTTTGTCGCTGAAACTCCAGTTGTCCCGATAAACGGGTTGGCCTCCCGTCAAGTGTGTCACCCCAACTAAACCGAGTGGCACATGCACGTGGGATGTCCCCACGCGTGCCCGCCAACCTGACCCATTGATGTGGACAATCTGCTCATACGGGTGGTTGTTGTGGATGACCAGCTTTCCCTGGATTGCCCGACGAACCTCGTCCTGAAACGAACGACTCCCCTGCATGTTCCCGAGGATTTCGGGTACGTAACGCTGACTGCCGTCATCGTATCGCGAGATTTGCTTCAATTTTGATTCGGCAAGATTTATGGCGATGTTATTCATCCTCACGTCTTCGACCAGCTTCTCCACTTGTCGCTTTGTATGTTGCAACTCCATCTGAGAAGCCTCAACATCCCTCGCGAGCTTTTCGAGTCTTTGGTCCGTTTGGCCTAGTGAGGTCGCCAGTTCGCTTACGTCCTTCGCCAACATCGTGAGTTGTTGCTGCGCCGTCTTCAGTGACTTCTGGTTCGCACCGACGGTCTTGTTGAGCTTTACAAGATCGGCCTTCAGACCCGCAACTTCTTGAGTAACCGTCTGCTCCAGCTTATCCATCCGCTGTTTCAACTCATCGCAGCAGTCGGCCTTGGGTTCCTGGCGCTGGGCAGCAGGTTCAGGCTTGTCTGAATCGGTCTGGTCCTGCGAGAAACTCACGCTCGCCAACGCAAAGAGCACGGGAACCAGTGTCAGAGTACAAAGCAACAACGTCAGGCCGCGACGTATCATGGTGCTTCTCCCTTGGTGAACGTGAAGACGGAAACGAATGGACCCGACTGACACGTCGGGTTGGCAATGCGGTTTGATGAGAGTTGTAACCTGGCGCGCTCGGACTTAATTTGCAGGCAACCGACCAAAGTGAGCCTTCACGAATTGATTTGGAAGTTGGAAAGAGAGCAACTGGATGATACGCCCGGCAGCAAAACACGTGCAAGTCACGGCTCAAGAATTCTCGCAACTTATGGGCACCTTATGGGCCGTCAACAACCTCAAAAAATCGAGGAAGTCTGCGTTGATGTCTGGAATGCTCTCCAGGCAAGCTCCGCCTCAAGAATTCCAGAAAGGCCAGTCGCTTGTGAGGCGGTTGAGTTTCCCAATAGGCCACGTCGCCGTAGTCGTCCGCATCCTCCAGATCGACCAATTCGATGTGTTTTCGATCCAACCGAAACTCGTCGGCATTCACCATGACATCACCTCCTGACATCTCTAATGGCGGCTACGCAACGACATCCCAAATCGGTTCGCCGCCGTGAGCGATGTGGATGGGGCGGCCGATTTGGTCGGGGACAGTGAGGTGCGGGTCGATGCCGAGAAGGTGATAAATCGTGGCGACGAGATCGGCGGGCGAGACGGGGTGGCTTTGCGGGTAAGCGGCCTGCTTGTCGGTTTCGCCAAAGACGAAGCCGGGTTTCACGCCGCCTCCGGTCAGCAGACTGAAGCCGCATTGCGGCCAGTGATCGCGGCCGGCTTTGGAATTGATCTTCGGCGTCCGGCCCATCTCGCCCATCACGATGACCAGCGTGGAATCCAGCAGCCCGCGCGCGTCGAGGTCGTCGATGAGCGCGGGGTACGCCAGATCGAGGATCGGCAGGTTGCACTGCTTGAGCATGCCGAAATTGTTTTCGTGCATGTCGTAGGAATGCCCGTAGTTGCCGAAGATTTCCGTATGCACGCTGATGAACGTCACGCCGGCTTCGACCAGCCGCCGTGCGACCAGCAGACTGGAACCGCTGAGCGTGCGGCCGTAGGCGTCGCGCGTCTGCGCGGACTCGCGTGAGAGATCGAACGCTTCGCGCGTCTTGCTCGTGATGAGCATGTCGAACGCCCGCTTTTGAAAATGGTTCAGGCGGTCGAGCGCGCCGGAATTCCGTGTCTTCTCGAAATGCGAATCGAGTTGATCGAGCATCGAGCGGCGGCGGTCCAACCGATTGACCGTGATGCCCGGCAGTTCGTCGAGCGACGGGAGCTTCGGTTCACCCATTGGGATCACCGGGTCGTAGTGCTTGAACTTCGGCTCGCGATCGAACGTCGGCTGGCACACGCTGAACAGCGGATCGTACTGACTGCCGAGAAACCCGCCGTACGGTCCCGGCCGCCGGATGCCCGGATAGTTCACCGTCTCGCCCCAACCCGGATAGCACGGCAGGCACACCGCCCCCGGCATGTCGCGCGGCCCCAGCCCGACATACTGACAAATCGCGCCGATGTCCGGCGGGTCGGTCGGCTCCGGCCGCAACTGAGCGAAGTTGCCGCTGGAAAACCCGGTCATGATGTTGAGCGGGTTGTGAGCGTTGTAGCCGTGCGTGACCGTGCGAATCAGGCAGGCCTTGTGCATCACCCGCGCGGTGTTCGGCAAGTGTTCGCAGATTTCGAGACCCGGCAGCGACGTGCTGATCGGTTGGAATTCGCCCCGCACCTCGGCCGGCGCGTGCGGCTTGAGGTCAAACATATCCATCTGACTCGGCCCGCCGAGCAGGTTGAACAGGATGACCGACTTCGCCCGTGCCGGGCGTTCGGTCGCCGCCGCTCCCGCTGCATGCAGCAGCCGCGGCAAATTCATCCCCGCAAACAATGACAGCCCGCCAACTCGCATGAGTTCGCGGCGCGTCACGCCATCGCACAATTCCGCCCCTCGACCGAGCACCGTCAGCATGGCGTCATCTCCTGCGAGAGCCGTTGGGATCAGCGAGCACAGTGTACCGAAGTCATCGGCCGTCTCGAATCCCAAAGGTGACGAATTCGCCGAGGCCGTCGAGTCAGATTCTTACGGCACTGGCAACGGCCGGCAATGAGACGGCCACAAGGGCCGTGGCTACAGACGAAAGTGGCCTTCGTCGCCGGGGCTTGATAATTCGCAACCTCTCCGTTGTACTGTGATCTTCCTTCCCAAGGTGGATTGCGGTCCGCCGCCCGCGCAGACCGAGTTGAGACACGCCCCATGCACGGCTTCGACGATGTCCCCGGCAAACTGTCCGCTCCCGAAGGCTCCGGCCCGTGGTACAAAGAATTGAATCGCTACCACTGGTTCGTGCTGCTGGTATCCGTGTTGGGTTGGCTGTTCGATACGATGGATCAGCAGCTCTTCAACCTGGCGCGAGGCCCGGCGATCAACGAATTGCGTGGGACGAGCGCCGATTTCCAGTTCTACGGCGGACTGGCGACGATGGTATTCATGCTCGGCTGGGCCACCGGAGGCATGGTGTTCGGCGTGTTGGGTGATCGCGTCGGCCGTGCGAAAACCATGATGATGACGATTCTGCTGTACTCGCTGTTCACCGGGCTGAGTGCCGCGTCTGTTGGATATTGGGACTTCGTGGTCTATCGGTTTTTGACGGGATTGGGTGTTGGCGGCGAATTCGCGGTGGGGGTGGCGCTGGTCGCCGAAGTCATGCCAGACCGTGCGCGGCCACATGCTCTCGGATGGCTGCAAGCCTGCTCGGCGATCGGCAACATCACTGCGGCGTTCATCAGCATGGGGCTCTCCCCGCTTGAAGCCGCGGGCGCGCTCGGCGAATGGAAACCGTGGCGCTACATGTTCATCGTGGGCGCATTACCCGCGTTGTTGGCGCTGTTGATTCGTCGGCGACTGCAAGAGCCAGAAAAGTGGCAGGCGATGCGGGCCAGCAAGACGCATAAGCTCGGTTCAATCTCGGACTTATTTGGCCATCCGGTCTACCGGCGAAACGCTTTCGTGGGTTTGATCCTTGCCACGTCCGGTGTCGTCGGCTTGTGGGGTATCGGTTTCTTCAGCTTCGACCTCGTGCGTTCGGTATTCCGGCAGACCTTCGAGGAAGAAGCGCGGGCCGCTGGTACTGACGCGCTGGACCGCGAATTTGTCCGCACCGTGCTGCACCAGCCTGAATTGCTCGACACGGCGGTCACCAAAATCCGTGCTGCCAATGCCATGATTCAGCCGGATGCTCGTGCCTTGTTTGGTTCGGCGTTGTCCTTGCGCGATGCCAAGCTGGCGATCACGATTGATACAGTCCTCGCGGCGCTGGATCAAAAAGGGCAGACTGTCGCAGACAAGCAGCGGCGAATCGCGTTTCTCGGCGAAGCCACGTCGGCCTCAAAGGAAGCCATTCCGAACTTCGACGAAATCGCCAAGCGGTCAACGGAAATGGAAGGCCGACTGACACTGTGGGCCGGCATCAATGGCCTGTTGTTCAACCTCGGCGCGTTCTTCGGAATCTACAGCTTCGCCAAGATCACGCATCGCGTCGGAAGGCGTCCGGCATTCGCCGTCACATTTGTGCTGGCGATGGCGGCCACCGCGTTCACGTTCTGGAATCTCAAGCACTTCAACGACATCTTTTGGATGGTGCCCATGATGGGTTTCTGTCAGATCGCACTCTTCGGCGGCTACGCGATCTATTTCCCGGAACTGTTTCCAACGCGACTTCGGAGCACCGGCACGTCGTTTTGTTACAACGTGGGCCGCTATCTGGCCGCTCCAGGACCGCTTCTGCTCGGCACGTTGGCGAGTCTAGTGTTCGGCAAGTATGGCGAAGTCCTGAGTTGGCGTTACGCCGGTGTGACGATGTGTTCCTTCTTCGTCCTCGGAATGCTCGCCCTCCCATTTGCACCGGAGACCAAGGACAAGCCGCTGCCGGAGTGAAGTCACGTCTTGACCTGATTTGCCGCACGACTGATACTCCTGCCCCTTCGGTGCCACCGGAGAGTCCGCGGACGACGTTGTAGGATGGCCGCCCTCGGCCGTCCGCATGTTTTGGCAAAAGCCCCGTGCGAATCTGGACGGCCGAGGGCGGTCAACTTACGGGCGACGGCATGACGCAAACTGATCCCGATCACCCGCGGTTGCTCATCTCGCTCTGCACGTACAACGAGCGTGAGAACCTTCCGGGGATGATTCGCGAGATTCACGCGGTCGTTCCGTCTGCGCACGTCGTCGTTGTCGATGACAATTCGCCGGACGGGAGCGGTCAACTCGCGGACGAGATCGCGGCGGGCGACTCGCGCGTGAAGGTTCTGCATCGGCCGGGCAAGCAGGGACTCGGGACCGCTATCCTCGCCGGATTCCGGTTCGCCATCGAGCACGATTACGAGTTGCTCATCAACATGGATGCGGACTTCAGCCACCATCCTCGTCATCTGCCGGCGCTGCTCGAGTGCATGAGCCGCGTTGATGTCGCCATCGGGTCGCGGTACGTACCGGGAGGCGGCGTGATCGGCTGGAACTGGTGGCGGCATTTCATGAGCAGCGGCATCAACTGGTACGCCCGGTTGCTGCTGCGCTTGCGGACTCGCGACAATAGCGGCTCCTACCGCTGCTACCGAGTCGCCAAACTGCGCCAACTCGACCTGACCCGCTTTCGCGCCAAAGGCTACGCCTTCCAAGAAGAGGTTCTCTACCGCTGCCGTCGCATCGCGTGCCGGTTCGAAGAGACTCCGATCCTCTTCGAAGACCGGCGTTTCGGCACTTCGAAAATCAACAAGCGTGAGGTGATCTCAGCCCTGTGGGTCATCCTTGGTTTGGCGTTTGAAAACCTCCGCGGTTTCGACGCAACCCCCAGCCGTGACACCAAAGTTTGACCGAACTTTTACACTCCCGTGACAATTCCCCAGTCGATCCAAGTTACGATTCTCACACGACAAGTGACTCAGGACGTACGCAATCGATCAACCTCAACGAACTACGAATCGGGAGCATTGCACGATGTCACCAGCGGCCCTTGAAACCGACGTCAGGCATGAAAACCAACCGAGCGCGACGTTGAAACTGGCAGTCGCGACCGCGGCATCGCGCCCCACGCCGACCGAACAAGGTTTGCGACGCCGCAACACGAGTCTGCAAAGTCGGTTCCCTCACGGCGTGAACTGGGGAGTGACGCTGTGGATGCTTGGCATGCACGTCGGGGCCGTCGTGGCGCTGTGGCATTTTTCGTGGCCGGCTCTCGGTGTGTTTTTGTTTCTGCACTGGGTCACGGCGAGCCTCGGGATTTGCCTCGGCTACCATCGTCTACTCACGCATGGCAGCCTGATTGTGCCCAGGCCAGTCAAATACTTCTTCTCGATGTGTGGGATGTTGTCGGCTGAAGGCAGCCCGTTGATGTGGGTCGCCACGCATCGCAAGCACCACGTACATTCCGATCTCGAAGACGACCCGCACTCGCCAAACGATGGATTCTGGTGGTCTCACATGCTGTGGTTCAATCCGGCGGAAACGAAGGAGCAGGCGGAAGCGCTCTTCAAGCGATGGGCTCCAGACATGTATCGCGATTCGGTGCAGAGGTTCTTCCACAAGACGTTTGTGATCTACCCACTGTTGCTCGGCGCCGTGCTGTATGGAATCGGCGAGTACTTCTTCCAGGTGGGCTTGTCGATGATGCTGTGGGGTCTGTGTGCTCGCATGGTCGTCGCCTACCACTCCACATGGTTTGTCAATTCGGCGACGCACATCTGGGGCTACCGGAACTACTCAACGACTGACCGGTCTCGAAACCTGTGGTGGGTCGCGTTGCTCAGCTACGGTGAAGGCTGGCACAACAACCACCATGCGCATCAGCGATTGGCGCGTCACGGACATCGGTGGTACGAGTTTGATATGACCTACATGGCCATTTGGGTCCTGAAGGCCCTTGGGCTTGCGAAAAGTGTCCAGAACAAACTCCCTCCGCTCCCAGGTTCGTAACAGCTCCTGACGCCGACGATCATCAGGTTGCCGTGATGCAGGATGGCCCACGGTGGGGTGAGATGCGCATGGCGAACGCGGCTGTCGAGCGATGGCCCCGTCAGGCGGGGAGATGAAAGTCCCGTCGATTCGCACGCCCTCTTGAGTCGCGCGAATGTGTTCCCGGACTTGTTCAATTCCTCGCCCAATCGTTAGACTGGCGACCACAATTCGTGCCCGGTCTTTCCAAACTGAAGTTCTCAGCGATCCGATCGGTCGCTACCCAAGGAGTCCGACCATGACGAATGACAAGCCCACGCTTGAGGTCTATCAAACCGGCGAACTCACTGTCGTCGGTTTTGGCGGACAGAAAATCCTGGACCAGATTGACCTCTCGGCTTGTCGCACCGACGTCGTCGCGTTGGTCGAAAAACACAAATGCAAGGTACTGGCATTCGACATGACCGGCGTGAAACTTGTCCCGAGCGGGATGCTTGGTTTGCTCACCTCCATTCGCAACCTGGGCGTGGAGGTTCACATTTACAATCCCTCGGAAGACGTTCAGGAGGTGCTCGAAGTCACCCGCTTGAACACAATCATGCCCGTGCATCACATCAATGTTGGCGCTCGCTCCCCCGAGGAATCGAGGGCCAAATAAATTCAGAGCAGATTCGTTCTGACCCATGCTTGTTGTCACTGTCAGCGGTTTTGACAGCCGCCAGCGTGGTGATTCAAAAACTCTCCGTCCATTCATCCTTCGCGACAGCCGGCCCATCCGCACTCAGGTTTTCGTGCCGCTCCACTGCCGGATTTCGGAAATCCTTCTGCCGGCAATCTGCATTGAGGCGACATCATGCGCAACGTCATTACCATGGTTCTCGGCGGAGGCAAGGGGACGCGGCTGTACCCGCTGACCAAGTATCGCTCCAAGCCCGCCGTGCCTCTTGCCGGCAAGTACCGTCTGATCGACATCCCGATCTCGAATTGTTTGAACAGCGGCCTGAATCGTGTTTACGTCCTGACGCAATTCAACTCCACCAGCCTGCACCGGCACATCAAGCATTCGTATTCGTTCGATGTCTTCAGCGGCGGCTTTGTCGAAATCCTGGCCGCCCAACAGACGTTCGAACTCGAAACCGATTGGGGCTACCAGGGCACGGCCGACGCCGTGCGCCAAAACCTGCGGTACATCACCGAACCCGGCATCGACTACGTGCTGATCCTTTCGGGCGATCAACTCTACCGCATGAACTACCGCGACATGATCGAGACACACCGCGCCTCGAAGGCGGATGTGACGATCGGTGCGCTCCCTGTCACGCGCGAGGCGGCCGCCGGGTTTGGAATCATGCGACTGGACGACACGGGACGCGTGAATGGTTTCCTGGAAAAACCCAAGACCAACGACGAACTGGCTCTCGTGCGCACCGACCCCGCCTGGATTGATGCCCGAGGGATCGCCAGCCACGGACGCGACTGTCTCGCCAGCATGGGCATCTACGTTTTCAACCGCGATACGCTGGTCGAGGTACTTACGAAGACCGCGTACCACGACTTCGGCAAGGAGATCTTTCCGGCGTCGTTCCGAACGCGGCACGTGCAAGTCCATCTGTTCGACGGCTACTGGGAAGACATCGGCACGATCAAGGCGTTTTACCAGGCCAACGTCGATCTGGCGCGCAGCAACCCGTCGTTCGAACTCGTTTCCGCGTCGTCTCCGATTTACACCCGCATGCGGTTCCTCCCCCCGACTCTGCTCGACGGCGCGACCGTGAAATCCAGCCTGATCGCCGACGGTTGCCGCATCGGCACGGGCGCGGTGATCGAAAACAGCGTGGTCGGCGTGCGGTGCCAGATCGGCAAGGGAGTGACCATCCGCAACACGGTCATCATGGGAGCCGACGAGTTCCAGCCCCCGGGCGAAATCACCGCCGACTGCGCGGCCCATCGCCCGTTCATCGGCATCGGCGACGGATCGCTCATCGACGGCGCGATCGTGGACAAGAACTGCCGCATCGGGAAAAACGTCCGCATCGTCAACGAACGCAAGTTGGTCGACTCGACCGACACCCCGCAGGCCGTGATCCGGGACGGGATCGTCGTCATCCCGAAAGGCGCCATCGTCCCCGACTGCTGGTCGCTGGCGGCGAACGTCATGTGACGGCGCCACGTCACTCGCGACTCATCGTGGTTCGATCGACTTCAGCCGCGCTGCTGCCGCCTGATCGACCAGCCATGCGAGTCCACCGGACTTCGGTCGAATCAACTGACTTGGCAGCCGCTGCGGATCAGCCGGTCCTTCGAGTACGTCGGCGAGCGCAGCCGCCTTGTCATGTCCTGCGATAAGAAACATCACCTGTCGAGCCGCATTGAGCAACGGCACGGTGAGTGTCACACGAAACGTGCCGAGCTGTGGCACGGGATTGGCCACAACCCATCGCTCAGTTTCGTCGAGCGCAACCGTGTTTGGAAACAGTGACGCCGTGTGCCCGTCCGCGCCCATCCCCAGCAGAACCAAATCAATCGACGGTGGCTCGCCAGTCCACGATGACACGCGAAAAGCATGCGCGATCAGCGCGGCATAATCATCCGCGGCAACGTCGAGGTCATTCCGTTCGGCCATCATCCGATGAGCCTGCTCCACGGACAGCGACGATATGCGCTTCAACAGGATCTCGATGGCCATGCGATAATTCGAGTCCGCGTCATCCGGCGGCACGCAGCGTTCATCGCCGAAAAAGATCAACGTCCGCGACCAATCGACACGGTCGCGATACGGCGGCGTGGCCAGCAATTCGTACAACCGCTTCGGGGTCGATCCGCCAGCCAGCGCGACAGTGAACCGCCCGCGAGCCGTTACCGCCGCCTGCGCGATCTGCACGAATGCTTCCGCAGCCGACTGGCTGAGCCGCGCCGCGTCTGAAAACACCCGCACAACCGCGCGATCGCACGACTTCTCCCCTCGCCCCTCTGGGGAGAGGGGCCGGGGGTGAGGGGTTGATGTCTGCCCCCCTCGCCCCCGAAGGGGGAGAGGGGTCGGGGGTGAGGGGCGAGCGACCTCATGCCACGCCTCCACCCAACCATCCTGCTGCACGAACACGTCCGTTGCCATCTCGACAAACAACCCGGTGCCGACCACACCCGGGATGTCGCGCAGAGTCGCATCGAACTCGCGCGGCTGATCCAGCGACGACACGGCGGTGTCGAGGATCACGTTTCCGTTGTCCGTGACAAACGGCTTCCCGTCGGCTTGGCGGACGATCGAATTCAGGCTGAGTGCCGTCAGCCGTTGCTCGACTAATCTCGCCGCGATTGGCAACACCTCAACCGGCAACTTCCCGCGCGAGCCGACGGCCGGGACAAGTTTCTCCGGCGTCACAAGGATCACCAACCGCCGCGAAGCCGCAGCGACGATTTTCTCGCGAACGTGTGCACCGCCCCAACCCTTGATCAGGTTCATCCGCAAATCGACCTCGTCCGCACCGTCGATCGTGATGTCGATCCCGCCCGCCGCGAGAGCTTCATCGAGCGTCATCATTGGTATGCCAACCTGCCGAGCCAGCGTTGCCGTCACCTCCGACGTCGCAACGCATCGCACACGAAGCCCCGACTTCACCCGCTCCCCCAGCTCCTGCACAAACGCCGTTGCCGCCCTCCCCGTGCCGAGGCCAACGATCTGGCCGTCGAGGATCAGTTCGAGGGCGTGTTCGGAATTCGTCATGCTTTCCAACTTGTATCGTTCAGCCGCAAACCCAAAGGTCTTGCTCGCCAAACTGGGTGTACCACTCGTTCGGCTCTCACGCCATCGGCGTTGCGGCCAAGCGAGCACTCACTGCACGAACACAAACTCCTTCACGTTAAACAGCACGTGCGCCAGGCTCGTCCACGCCGGCAATTCGCCGGATTGCGTTGCGATGAACTCGCGAGCCGACTGCCATTCGGCGGCGTCGGGCGGGCGGCCGAACGCGGTGACGTACATACTCGTCACGCGCTGATCGGGATCGGGCGTCGAGGCGACGACGCGCTGCGCCCACACTTCGGCCTGCTGCTGGACGAGCGGGTTGTTAAGCATCGTCAGCGATTGAGCCGGCACGTTTGAGACGCTGCGGCGGCCGATCGTGGAGAATGGGACCGGGTAATCAAACGCCAGAAACATCGGCGTGAGGAAGTTGCGTCGGACGTTGATGTAGATCGACCGGCGACCATCCCCGTCGAGCGGTCCCGATTGGCCAGGGCGGCCGCGGCCGATCATGAACGGCGTGAGGTGCGGCAACACTGACGGCCCGAACTGCTTTCGGTCGAGGCGGCCGGACACGGCGAGCATCGCATCGCGGATGGATTCCGCTTCGAGCCGCCGGATGGACATGCGGTGCCACAGTTTGTTCTGCGGATCGGCCGCCTCGGCCGTGCCGTCGGCGGGCTGGCTCGACATCTGGTACGCGCTCGTCAACGCCAGCCGGCGGATCAGCCGCTTGATCGACCAGCCGTCGCGCACGAATTCATCGGCGAGGAAATCGAGCAACTCCGGATGCGTCGGCGACTGCCCCATGTTTCCAAAATCGTCCGGCGTCCGTGCGATCCCCTCGCCGAACAGGTGCTGCCACACGCGATTGACGATGACTCGCGGGACGACCGGCGTCGCGGCCGGATCGGTCATCCGCTTCGCGAGTTCAAGCCGCCCGCTGCCGGTCTCCGGCGCCGGCTGATCCTCGCCCGCCAACGCTTCGAGGAACCGACGCGGCACGATTTCGCCCGGCGTCTTCGGGTTGCCCCGGATGAACACGTGTTCGTCCACGCCGTTGCCATCCACCAGCGACATCGCGTGCCGACGATAGGCGATGCGGGATTCGGCTTGCTGCCGCCGCGCATCGAGTTCCGCCAGACGTTTGGCATGTCGCGATTCCGGTTGCGATGCCAGCGCGGCCTGCACGGTCGCCGGGCCGGAGCCTGCGATCATCCACGCCCACGCGAGACGCGACCGCGGTTCGACGATCGGAACAGACGCCGCTTCGTTTGGCTTCGGTTCACGCTCAATCGTTTCGGTGAACATCGTGCGATACGCGCGAGCCAACGCGGCCGGACCGTCCGGCCGCACGCTCTCGGCGATCGCCACCGGGATCGGGTGGAATCGTTCCGCGGGCGGTCCTTCGTCCGAGAACACAACCTGATCGATCGCGATGCGTCCCGGCCCGTCGTCGATCAATTCGACGTACGCCCTGTGTCCGATCCACTTGCTGACATCCATCCGAACCCACTGCCACTGGCGTCCGCCATCCCCGGTGTTCGGCGAAATCGTCAGCCCACCGTAGATCGGATTGCGAATGAGCTGAAAGCCGTCCACGATCAGGTTGAGCTTGGACGCGGCGCCCGCCAGACGAAAGTGGATGTTCCGTTTGCTGATTTCAAACGTGCGAGACCGCAGGGTGCCCTGCTGGGCGAGCGGCGAGTCGGCACTAAACGTCAGTTCTTGTGGCGAGACGAGCGGAGGAAACACGCCCGTGCCGTACCAGAAGCCGGTGCTCCGGTTCGAAGAGTCGGCGAACACCTCGGCCTCATTTCTCCCCCCCTTACGAAGGGGGGGCAGGGGGGGTGTCGAATCAGACTGTACGTCCTTCGCTCGTTCGCTACCCCCGCTGGCCCCCCCTTCGTAAGGGGGGGAGATACCCGTCGGCTCCCGCAGCGCGGCGAGAAACCGCGCAAAGCTCTCCGCAGATTGTTCGCCGCTCCACAACGACCACGCGGCCCATGGGTGGAACGGATCGCTGCGATTCTTGATCGCGACCTCGCGGAGATACTTCGCCCACGGCTGCACGTCGGCGGGGAGCGAGGCGACATCGGTGCCGTTCCGGATCGCCGCGCCGGCCGCCAACAGGTTTTGATCCAGCTTGTCAAGTTGCGGCATCACGAGTTCGACGGCCGCTTCCGTCAGAATTTGCCTCCGTTCGCGAGCGATGTCGGTGAGTTGTTTGAGCGCGTCGCGATTCGTGTCGGGCGAATCGATGCAGGCGAGGTGGTAGCGCGAGCTTTGCAGATAGCCCGCGAGGGCGTAGTAGTCGCGGGTCGAGATGGCGTCGAATTTGTGGTCGTGGCAGCGGGCGCAGCCGAGGGTCAGGCCGAGAAACGTCTTGCCGAACACGTCGATTTGGTTGTCCACGCGGTCGGCCGCGTCTCCCGCGATGTCCACCGGCGAATGCTTCCCTTCGCCGAGGAACCAAAACCCGGTCCCGATCACCGATTCGTTGATGTTCTCCGTCGGATGCCGTCGCGGTCGAGGCATCAGGTCGCCGGCGACGTGTTCGGTGACGAACTGGTTGTACGGCAGATCGGCGTTGAACGCCCGGATGACGTAGTCGCGGTACTCGAACGCGTGCGGGATTTCAAAATCGAATTCGTGTCCGCGCGTCTCGGCGAACCGGACCAGGTCCAGCCAGTGCCGCGCCCATCGCTCGCCGAAATGCGGCGATGCGAGAAGCCGGTCGACGACGCGCTCGAACGCCTGCGGCGACTCGTCAGCAAGGAAGTTGTCGATCTCATCCGAAGTCGGCGGCAGTCCGATCAGGTCGAACGTGACGCGGCGGAGCAGCACCCGTTTGTCCGCCGGAACCGCTGGCTTCAGCGCGGCCGCTTCGAGCATGGCGAGCAGAAACCGATCGACGGCGGATCGGGGCCACGCGGTGTCGACGGTCGGCGGCGGATTGATCGCGCGGATCGGTCGGAATGACCAGTGGCTGGCGGCTCGGGCGCGGAGGTCGAACGGTTCGGGCTTTTTCGAGGACGGTCCCGCCGCATCACTCGCCGGCCACGGTGCGCCGCGCTTCACCCATTCGGTCAGGACTGCGATCGCGTCGTCCGGCAACTTCCCCTTCGGCGGCATCTTGAACGTGTCGCCGTAGTTGATCGCGTCGATCAGCAGGCTGTCGTCGATCTTCCCCGGTTCGATCGCCGGGCCAGTGTCGCCACCTTTCAGCACGGCCGCTCGCGAATCAAGCCGCAGGTTGGCCTTCTGCTTCTTCTCGCCGTGACACGCCTGACAATGCGTGACGAGAATCGGCCGGACCCGCTTCTCGAAGAATTCCAGGTCCTCCGCCGACGGCTCGGCGGCGTGAACCGTGATCGCGGCGAGCGCTGCCACGACGGCGAAGTTGGCAGCACTGCCAGTGGCAAATCGACGCGGTGATTTCGACAGAGGGCGTTCGGAGTTGTCGGGCATTTCGATTTCACTGCTCCCGGCACAGGCGAAGACGCACGCGAGTCGCGTGCGCCACGTCGTGAGTGTATCGGACATCGGAAGGTCATCCAAGCGGGATACAGTGGCCTGCGTGACGTTCACAACCATTGGCATGTCGGATAGAGTGCATCGTCGTTCAAGAGCCGATCGGACCGCAGCGTTGTCCCAGGGCCGCCATGTCGAAATCGTCATCGCCGCAGCCGGAACGGTTCACTCCGCAGCCTGATGGAGGGCAAGCCGATGGGCAGACGGACGACTTCACCAAGCATCGGACATCCGATTCATTGCGGCCAGCAGCAGGGCAAACTCCAAGCGATTCCCAGGCGGCGGTCGATTCCAACTCCGCCGTGACGAATGTTCCTCTGCCAGCGGCCACCCGCGCGGCTGCACCACCGACCCGGCTCGGACAATACGAACTGCTCGAAAAGCTGGGCGAAGGGGGGATGGGTGCGGTTTACAAGGCGCGGCACGACAAGCTCAAAAAGATCGTGGCCGTGAAGGTGCTGCCGCCGGAGCGGCTGAACAGCGTCGCCGCGATCTCGCGATTCGAGCGAGAAATGCAGGCGGTGGGCGCGCTGAATCATCCGCACATCGTGCAGGCTCACGACGCGGGGGAGTTCAACGGCACGCACTTTCTGGTGATGGAATATGTTGAGGGGACGGACCTGTCGCAGTGGGTCAAAGGGCATGGTCCCTTGTCCGTGCGTGACGCCTGCCAGGCGATCCGGCAAGCCGCGCTCGGATTGCAACATGCGCACGAGCACGGCCTGGTCCACCGCGACATCAAGCCGTCCAACCTGTTCCTCACGAAGTCGGGTCAGGTGAAGTTGCTGGACCTGGGTCTCGCCCGGTTGGCTGGCGACGATGTGCCTGAGGATGGACTGACGACCACCGGCCAGATGCTCGGCACGCCGGACTACATGGCACCGGAGCAGTGGGACGACACGCACTCGGTGGACGGCCGAGCCGACTTGTACTCGCTGGGCTGTACGCTGTGCTATTTGCTCACGGGGAAACCGCCGTTCGCCGCCGACAAGCGGCGGACGATTCTGCAAATCATGAAGGCTCACGCCGAGGCGCCGATCCCCGACCTGACCGCACTGTGCCCACAGGTTCCCGTGGGATTGAACGCGATCTTTCAGCGGTTGATCGCGAAAGACCCCAACGAGCGATTTGTCTCCACTGCCGAAATGCTCGCTTTTCTGGAACCGTTTTCCAAGCCAGTTGCCGTGCCGAATGACATCCGACCGGACGACGACATCATACATGAGGACAGCCCGCAGTCCTCCGGCAACTATTTCCACGCGTCCAAATTGCCGGCCGCCGAACGACAGCGCCACGATCTCCCCACCACGATCACTCTCCCTACGACACACGCGGCTCGCGCACGCCGCCGCCGGATCATCGCTGTGAGCGCGGTCGTGGGATGCGCGGGCTGGCTGCGATCATGATAAAGATCTACGACCGTGGGCTGGCCGCCCCCGCTGGTCCGAGGATTTCCGAATCGAACAGCAGTGAGAACAGGACGAAGCACAGTACGAATCCGACGGCAGAGGGAGACTCCAATCCCAAGACGGTCGAGGGCGGCCATCCCACGGACGGCCGCGAACCACAGGAACTGCAAGACATCGACTTCGCCGCCGAACGCGCCGCCGCCGAACGGTTGCTGAAGCTCAAGAAGGGGATCGTGTCGCTCGGCAATGGCAAGACGACTTGGGAGATGACGGAACCGCTGCCGTTCGAGCCGTTCTTCATCAGCTCGGTGCAGATGGCGATCAGCGACGTGACGGACGAGGAAGTCGCAATGCTCGCCGGGTGCCGCGGGTTGATCGAACTGAGGCTCCACAACAATCCCAAGTTGACAGCGGCGGGATTGAAGACACTTGGTCCGCTGCCGCGCTTGGAGTCGCTTAATCTGGCGGAGACGGCGTGTGCTCGCGAGAGCCTCGAGTTTATTTCAAATTATCCGCGGCTGACGTCGTTGTTTCTTGCGGGGGGCGGGAGCCAGAAAGTTCTGAGCACGTTGCCGCCATGTCCTCGGTTGACCATTCTGGAAACGCCGTGGGCCGACGGAACAGTTGGCGATCAGGGGTTGCAAACGATCGCTCGGAACTGTCCACAACTGACGCAGCTCACGTTGCTCGATGGGAGCGACTACTCGTTGGCTCCGCTGGCCCAACTTCAGAAGCTCCGACAATTGCATTGCTCCGGGAAACAATTGAACGACGCCGCGATCGCCGCGTTGGCGGCGTTGCCCGATTTTGATTCGCTCGGCATTGAGGTTCCCGATCGCGCGGTCATGCAACGGCTCGGCAAGCTCGACCAGAAACTTCGCGAACTGTCGATGCGCAATCAGTTGGGCTTGAGCCCGGAATTGCTCGCGGATGCCGCGGACTGGCAGGTGATCACGCGCTGCACCCAGTTGGAGCGACTGACAATCCTGAGTTTGATCGCGGTCGATGCCACCGCGCTGGCAGGCCGTGGCCGCGCTGCCGCGACTCAAAGTGTTTTATGTCTCCGGCGACCTCTTGCCGGAGGAGCGTGAAAAACTCCGCCGCTTCACGGCCGACGATGTCGCGACGTTCCGCAGGTCGCGGCCGGACGTCGAACTACACATCGACGGGAAGGACGACCCCGCCAGCGTAAAGTAGTCCCGCCAATCGGCAGTGGGTCCGTTTGGTCCAACAGACTTCCGAAATCTCGAAGATTTCGGAAGTCTCGGATTCGACTGACGCACGACCCGCAATTCTCGTCACTACCAAACGTTTCGGGTCGATCTATAATCGGCGTCGTGTTTGAAATCTTCCCGCGCCCGAGATGAGGATCGCCACCCGTGTTTTTTCATTTCCGATGGCCGATTCGTTTCGGTTCGTTCATTCAGCGAGGTCGATCGCTGGTGGCTCGGCTGGGAGCGGGAGCGGTGATTGGGATTACAGTCGTCGGCGTCACTGTTCACGCCACCGATCCCACCGATGAAGACGACGATTATCCGCCCGGCCTCGTGGCCAAATTCATCGCTCCGGCCAGCGACGGCCGCGCGGCAAAGACGATCGAACGCGTCGATCCTAACGTGCAATTCGCGTGGGGTGCGGGAAGTCCCGACGCGCGGCTGGCGGGCGATGCGTTTGAAGTCACCTGGTCGGGCAAGTTGCTGGTCCGCGCGGAAGGGAAGTACCGCTTCCATTTGTTCGTGCAGGGATCGGCCACAGCGACGGTGAATGGTCGGACGGTGGTCGAAGGTCAACGCAAAACGGCCGGCTGGCTCGACGGCCCGGAAACGCAGCTCGACTTTGGCGAGCATTTTTTGTCGGTCACGTTCACGAAAACGCAGCCCGAGTCGCAGATCCGCTTGTTCTGGTCGTGCCGTGACACGTTCCCGCTCGAACCGGTTCCGCCGCAGGTGCTGTTTCACGATGCCGCCCGATCCGACCTGAAGAAACTTGAACGCGGGCGCGACCTCTTCGATGCCCACCGCTGCAACCGGTGCCATCGACGCGACCACGATCTCGCTTCGCCACCGGGACCGGACCTGACGCGGGTCGCCTTCGATCTCGATCGCGGCTGGCTCATCGAATGGCTCCAACGACGACCTCACACTTCGCGTGATGAGGCTCGGCAAGTGGTGCGTGGCGGCTACGATCGAATGCCGTCGTTTGGATTCACGGCGGATGAGGCTGCGCATGTCGTGGACTTTTTGCACGGGCAGTCGAAGTCGGCGAATCCCGCCGCCGTCGCTGTGGCCCAACCACTCGCGCCGGACGACGCTCGGCTGGGCGAAGTCCTGTTCCGATCGGTTGGATGCCTCGCCTGCCACACGCACGGCGACTTCGGACTGCCGCAGGATTTTTCCGGAGGCGATCTGACCGACGTCGGCCGCAAGCGATCGTTCGACTGGCTGGTCGCGTGGCTTGCCGACCCTGCGAAGCTGAACACGGATCATCGGATGCCGGTGGTGAAACTATCGGAGACCGAACGGCGGCGGATCGCGGGATACCTTGTCGGCAGAGCAACTCAGAATACGCAGCGCGTGCCCGGGGTCGAACGAAGTGAGCCCCCGGCAGGTTCGACTACCAAGCCCGCTGGGGGCGAGCTGCACTCGACCCCAGCCACCCGGCTCGGTCGCCGACTTGTCGAAGCCGCACGGTGTGTCGAATGCCATCTCATCCCCGGCCTCGAACGATCCGCCGATGCCGCTTCATCGCTAACTCAACCGATCCGCGACTGGTCGCAGTCGTGCCTCGCCGAGCAGATGTCTCCGGCCCATCCCAAGGGGGACCAGGGGGGGGCAGGAAAGCAGGCGCCTGGGGTCGAACGAAGTGAGCCCCCGACATCGGCCACGAGCAAGCCCGCTGGGGGCGAGCTGCGCTCGACCCCAGCCACCCGTCGGCCGAGCTACTCATTCTCTGAAAACGACCGAACCGCGTTGCAAGCCTTCCTCGAATCGCGCCGCGGACCGCTGGCGGAGGAGAGTGCCTTCGCGCGTGGAGCTCGCTTGCTGCGCGAGAGGAATTGCCTGGTGTGCCACGAACGGGACGGATCGCGCGGGATCGGACCCGTCGCGGCGGCGGTCGCCCGAATCGACTCTTCATTGCAGGGCCTGAGCGAAGCCCTCATCCCACCCGACCTGACAGCCGTCGGCGACAAGCTCCACGACAAAGCGCTCGCGGTCGCGATTCGGGGCGACCAGCCGACCACTCGCATGCCGTGGCTTCGCGTGCGCATGCCGCGTTTTGATCACGCGCCTGAGGAATCGACAGCGATCCTGGCTTACCTGGTCGGTCACGATCGCATTCCAAGCAGTCCGACTTCCGAAGTCTCCGCCGCCGCACCAGCCGACGAAGCCGGGCGACGCAAGTTGGTCGATGCCGGACGAAAACTCGTGGGGCCGCAAGGTTGGAGTTGCACCGCGTGCCACCGCGTCGGCGAGTTTGAACCGCGAAACGTCGCGCTGGGCACACGCGGTTCGAACCTGCACAGAATCAGCGACCGCATGCGCCCCGAGTTCTTTCTGCGCTGGACCCGGTCCCCGCTGCGGATCATCCCCGGCATGGAGATGCCGTCGTACGAAAAGCCCGTCGCAGGCATTCTAAAACCCGACGTCGACCTGCAACTGCGGGCACTGTGGCACGCGCTCGGCGACGAGCGCACGCCCGTGTCGGCGGAACTCCCCGCGGTCGAACAAATCGTCCGCGTGGCCCCCGGCCAGCCATCCCGCGTCGTGCGCGATGTGTTTCGGTTGCCGAAATCAGGCGGAAAGCCCCTCACTCCCGACCCCTCTCCCCAACGGGGCGAGGGGAGCGGCGGATTCGAGTACGTGCCGCGTGCGTTCGTTGTCGGGCTGGATAACGGCGTCAACCTGATGTTCGATCTCGACGCGATGGCACTTCGACGCGTTTGGCTCGGCGAAACGGCGCGGCAGCGGACGTCGGGCAAGAGCTGGTTTTGGGAACCGGGTGGCGTGGCCGAGTTCGACACGGCAGCGACCGAGCCGGACGTGGCATTGCGACGCCGAGGAACGCGGAGGGAGGAAGGGGGATCGAAGCCTGACACGGCGGCACTACTTGTGGCCAAGCGCGATCTGGCCCAACACGGACGGCTGATTGGCTACGCACCGGAAGCGGATGGCACTCGGTTGAACTATCGCCTGACATTCGACATCGACGGGCGCGACGTGTCGCTCGACGTCGCCGAAACGTGGAAACCCGGCCACAGCGACAAATCGTCTCAGACTGCGCTGTGGCAGCGTCACGTGACCGTGAGCAACGTCCCCGCCGGCTTCGACGCGGTCCTGGCGCGGCGCGGAGTCGAACCACCCGCGCTGGTCGGCTTCGAGCGACGTGCCGCATCTCCCACGGACGCGAATCGATGCGACGTGTCAATTTCGTACGAACGTCCCCGCAGCCGGCCACCGCAATCGCTGCTGGAGGCGGCTGCCGTGCCGCCGGAGCATTCCCCGGCACCGCTCGAGCGGCTGGATTGCCTGCCGGGATTCGAAGTCGTGCGGCTGCCGATCGACCGCGGGGTCATGCCCACGGCCATCGGTTGGAACGGTGACGGCCGACTGGCGATTTGCTCGCTGAAGGGACACGTCTTCACCGCGCGAGACACCGATGGCGACAGCATCGAAGATCAGCTCACTCAATTCGAGGAGGGACTCGCGGCGCCGTACGGGATCATTCTCGACGCAAATGGCCGCGACCTGCTCGTCGCACACAAACCCGAACTCCTGCGACTGCGGGATACGAACGGAGACGGCAGGGCCGACGTGCGCGAAGTTGTCGCGACCGGGTGGGGTTGCAGCGAAGACTACCACGACTGGACGTTTGGGATCGTTCGCGATTCGCGCGGGAGGCTGTACCTGGGCCTCGGCAGCGACTACGCGAAGCCGCGGCCGCCGGAATTCAGTCGCTGGCGCGGCAAGGTCGTGCGCGTCGAGACCGATGGCCGCATCACGCCACTGGGCAGCGCGTTTCGTTACCCGACCGGGTTGGCCATCACGGCCGACGATCAGGTATTCGTGTCGGATAATCAAGGCGTGCAGAACACGTTCAACGAAATCAATCACCTTGTCGAAGGGGGACACTACGGCGTGCCGGCTCAGACCGACGAGAAGTCTCCGAAGGTCGTGCTCGATCCTGCGATCAAAGTGCCGCACCCGTGGACACGCAGCGTGAACGGGATTTTCTTCTGGAGCGAACCCGTCAGGCAAGCGGGAGACGTGAGTCTCCCGGTCGAACGTCCAACGGGAAACAACCGTGGGGCTGACGCCCCCCACTCGCCGAGTCTGCATCCCTTCGTCGGCCACGGCATCGGCTGCGAATACGACACGAAGGCGCTCGTCCGTTTCACGCTGCAACGAGTCGGCGGCACGTTCCAAGGCGCGGTGTATCCGTTCACGACGCCGGACACCGGACTGCTTTTGGGTGCGCTCTGCGGGGGCGTGGCACCGAACGGGGACATTTACATCGGGAGCATCCACGACAGCGGCTGGTTGGGAGGCCGCAACGTCGGAGAGATCGTTCGGCTGCGGGCACTACCGCTGGAAAAACTGCCGCTGGGGATTCGCGAATTGCGGGCGACGGCCGACGGCATGGTGGTCGACTTCACAGCAGCCGTCGATCGCGCGGCCGCGTCGCAGCCGGACAACTTCGCGATCTCCGGCTACACCCGCAAGTGGCAGGGAGCCTACGCCACGCCCGACAGCGGTCGGCACAAGGTCGCGATCAAATCCGTCGAGGTTTCGCCCGACGACCGGCAGGTGACGCTGCGAGTCGATCGCTGGCAAGCGGGCTTCGTGTACGAAGTGTCCTGTGCCCGGATCGGCCTCGACCCGCAAGTCTCGTTGTGGCCGGCGGTCGGTCACTACACGATGAACGTCGTGCCGGGAGGGGAGCCGAAAGAAACAAGAGATTCGAAAGTAAGGTGACCGTGGCACCGGCGTCTCGCCGGGGGTGACTCGGTGCCAACACCTGCGAGAGTCGTACGACACCGGCGGGACGCCGGTGCCACGGACAATTGAGAGATGGAATGGGGACTCTGATGCGACGACGAATTGGGATGTGGTTCGGACCGGCCGGCGGATTGGTGGCGCTGTGGCCGGACGCGGCGTGGGCGAACGAGGCGCACGCGGCCGCGGGATTGGGGGCGGAACTGCCGCTGGTCGCTGTTGCGCCGTTCGCACTTCTGCTCTTGTGCATTGCGGTGCTGCCGTTGGCGGCGGGGCACTGGTGGGAACACAACCGGAACAAGGGCCTCATCGCCGCGTTGCTGTCCGCACCAATCGTGATTCATCTGCTTGCGTTCTCCGGCGCGGAGGGGCATCACGCGCTGCACGAGAAACTGATCGAATACGTGTCGTTCATCGCGCTGCTCGGGGCGCTGTTCGTGATCAGCGGTGGAATCTACGTGAAGGGTTCGCTGTCGGGGACGCCGCTCGTAAACACGGGCGTACTTGGGTTTGGAGCTGTGCTGGCGAATCTGATCGGCACGACGGGGGCCTCGGTGCTCCTGATCCGGCCGCTACTGCGAGCGAACGCACCGCGACAGCGGAAAGCGCACGTCGTGATCTTTTTCATTTTCGTGGTGTCCAACTGTGGCGGCCTGCTGACGCCACTGGGCGATCCACCACTGTTCCTTGGGTTCCTGAAGGGCGTGCCGTTCGAGTGGACGCTGCAATTATGGAAGCCGTGGCTGACAGTGAACGGAGCGCTGCTCGTGATCTTTCATGTGTGGGACCTCATGGTGCTCGACAAGGAGGAGAAGGATCGGCCCGGATCGCAGCTTGAACAGGTGATGCAACACGAACCGCTGCGTGTGACCGGCCTGCTCAACCTCGTGTTCCTGGCCGGCGTCGTGCTGACGATTCTGGCATCAGGCCGCGGCTGGTTGAACGGCGGTCAGAAATGGCACGACCCCGTCCAAGCCGCCGCGATGGCCGGCCTCGCCGTCGTGGCCTACGTTTCCACACCGGCGGCCAATCGCACGGCGAACAAGTTCACGTTCGGACCGATCATCGAGGTGGCGGTGCTGTTCGCGGGGATTTTCATCACCATGACACCCGCCTTGCTGATCCTGAACGCGTGGGGCGAGGGGCATCGCGAGGTGCTGGGCTTGAAGTTCGGCATGACGCATCCCTGGCAATTCTTCTGGGCGACGGGAACCTTGTCGAGCTTCCTCGACAACGCACCCACGTACATGACTTTCGCCGCGACGGCCTGCGGCCTCGAACAGGTTTCAACGACCGACAGCCAGTACCTTGCGGAGTTTCTCGCCAACGGCGAAGCCTCCGCCCGACTGCTGGCGGCGATTTCTTGCGGAGCCGTGTTCATGGGTGCGAACACATACATCGGCAACGGGCCGAACTTCATGGTCAAAGCCATCGCCGAGGAGAACGGCGTGCCGATGCCCGGTTTCTTCGGGTACATGAGCTACGCCATCGCCATCCTGATCCCGCTGTTCGGGCTCGTGACGTGGCTGTTTTTTGTTTGATCGGCCGCTCGTTTCGCGACCGAGACAAGCGTTCTCCGACGGGCCGTTCGATCATTGCCGCATCGAAGTTTCACGCCGATTCTTCCGGTTCGGGCCCCGCATCACCTTCGGACCGGCGATTTGACTGCCGTTCGGGTTGACACGAACTCTCGCCATGAGTACAGCCACGCCGCGCGACAGATTCGATCCCGATGACCTTCGCGATTGGGCCAACATGGCCCGCCAGGCGGTGATCTCATGTGCGGTTGTCGTGGCATCAAGGCACTGCTCGTAGCTCTGCTGGGAGAATGCGCAATTTCCGGATGCGTGGCGATGCCTGGAGCATCTCGAAATCCAAGCGCGACGCCAATGGCTAACGGTTCCGCGACGCCGATTCGGCTCGCGGGACAAACATCCGTGGAGCGATCGTCATCGACCGGCGAGCGCGCGACGCCGCCAAGTCGGCTCTCCGGCTGGCGCCCGTTTTCCAACGATGAGGCTTCCTGGCGGACACCGGAGCGCAGGCAACACGGCTTGACGATTATTCTGCCAGGCATCGAAGGCGCCAGCTGGTTTAATCGCAGCATCGCGCGGGGGCTGTTGGACGCAGACCACGAATCGGCGATCGTGATCGAAGACTGGACGACAGGTTACTGGCCTTTGTTTCCATATCATTTGATGGCGATCGAACGCAACCGGGGGCAGGCACAACGCATCGCGGAGACAATTCTCGAATATCAGGCCAGCCATCCCGATCGCCCTGTGTGCCTCATCGGACACTCCGGGGGCGGAGCGATGGCTGTGCTCGTGTTGGAGTCGTTGCCGCCAGGCGCGGCCGTTTCGCGGACGATCCTGCTGGGAGCCGCCCTGTCACCTCAATATGACCTGCGCACGGCGCTTCGCCGCTGCAACGAAGGTCTCTGGAATGTGCACTCGCCGGGAGACATCGTCTACCTGGCCGCCGGTACGCTCACGCTGGGCACGATTGATCGTGTCCACACGGTGTCGGCCGGGTGCCTCGGATTTGACATTCCGCAGGGGCTGGAAGAATCCGATCGCCGGTTGTACGAACACCGACTGCATCAAGTCCCGTACGAGCTGCGCATGGCCCAATCGTGGAACCTGGGAGGCCACTTTGGCTTCGTCAATCGCACGTTCGTCGCCGATTGGATCGCCCCCTTGGTGGGCAAGGTGAAAAAAACGGCAGACCGCATCCAAGATCAGTAGCTTGCGGGTTTCCCTCGTCGGCCGCGAGCCATCATGCTCGTCTCGGTTAGTCGCGGATCAACGTCACGCGTATGGTTTGCAACCGGAGAACACCGCCTCGCCACGGGCGAAGCGCGATGCGGCATCGGGCGTGCTGAGCGCCACCGACAGCGCACTGTTGAGTTCGTAGACGTGGTTGTCGAGGCCGGCAGACGCAAGGCCGGTCGTCAGTCCGTCAAGCATGCCCTCGCCCACCGTCGTCGCGAACGCTTGCAATGCCGGCAGGTCATGCGATTCGCGCCGACAATCGCCTTCCCTGCACTCCGGACAAGCCCCACGACAGTAGAGAGGACGTGAACCAAACGTCGCACAGTGGCCGCTCTCGGTGTACAACGGACAGGTCAGGTTCGAAGTGGGGAATTGTGTGTGATCCAGTCGCGAGGCACGTTGGACGTTTTCGCGAGCCCGGGCGCGGATCGTGTCGACCTCCCGTTTGGAATGGGACCGTTGCAAGTCATCCGCGATCGCCAGCACTTCGGGGGCCGTGACGCCGGTCATTTCGTGGCGACGGGCCGAGCAACTTTTTGCACGCGACCTGGGCCGGTCGGTCCTGTCCGTCACTTCGTAAATGATGCCACTGGTGCCGTCCAGCACTTCGACGGCGATGCCGAGTACGGACTGCTTGTCCCGCGTACGGCCTGCATGCTTGGAAACGACGCGCTCGGCCATGCCCTTTGCCCAGCGCCGCAGTTCCTCACCACGCAGGAGTGGCAACTGAAACGCACCCGGGTCGGCGGTCGCGCTGCGTCGCCGCAAGGTCGCGAAGGCGACGTCAAAAAACATCAGCAGGGCCGTGCCCCCGATCAGTACGACGGCTGACGCCACGACCAGAATCACGATTTCCAACATGGCACACCACCTCTCGGCAACGGTCTGCAAACTCGAACCGGGCGCGATCGACCACCGATGCGAACGCCGCTTGTCCCCACCGTTCAGGCAAAGCGCGTACCGACTCGATGCAAGCTGGACATCTCGACCAATCGAGGCTCGCGTGCCAATCGCGACCTGTGCTCGCTGTGCGGATCGGCACGCGGCGTCGGGCGAATCGGCACGCTTTCGCGGTGAACCGCCCCGCAACGCCGCCAAAACTCCGGCGGCCAACCGTCGATCGTCATGGCACGTGAGTTGCCGGACGATTAGTGCGAGTCACTCCAAACTCGCGGAGCGCGGCTCGGTTCGCCGAGTCGCGTTCCGTCCCGCCTTGTCTCGCGAGCACGCCGCCACATGAATCGACGCACACTGTTGAAAATCCTTTGCGGCTTCCTGGCATCGGCGACAGCCTCAATTGTCGCCATCCCGGGGATCAGCTTTGTGCTCGCGCCGCTGCGTCGCAAACAGAGCGCGACCGTCACGCAACGAGTCGCCCGGCTGTCCGACCTGCCGATCGGCAAGCCAGTGCAGTTTCCGATCGTCGGCAACCATCGCGATGCGTGGACCGTGCACGATCGCGAGGTGCTGGGCCGCGTGTGGGTGATTCGGCGAGACGAAGGATCGGCCGCGGGACCGGAGTCGATGGAGGTCACGGCGTTCTCCACGCTGTGTCCGCACCTCGGCTGCGCGCTTCAGCACGACGCCAAGGGCAACCAGTTTGTCTGCCCGTGTCACCGCGCAGCGTTTCAACTGGATGGCAGCCGCGCCGCCAACACCGATCCGGCTCGAAAAAACCACGCCCCACGCAATATGGACAGCCTTGAATGCCACGTCGTACAGGACGGCACTACGGGCGAATCGTGGGTCGAAGTGACGTTCGAGAGATTCGAGCAGGGTCTGACGCAAAAAGTTCGCAAGGCGTAGCGGCCGGTGACTCGCCGTGCAGGTTTCGGAGGTGACACTGTGGTGCGCAGGTTCTTCGACTGGCTGGATGCCCGCTCAGGGTTCCGGTCGTATCTCGCTCCCATCCGGCACCGCGAGCTGCCCAACGGGCCAGGCTGGTGGTACACGAGCGCCAGTTGCCTGCTGTGGCTGTTCGTGATCCAGCTTGTCACCGGCTTGCTGTTGATGACCACGTACAGCCCGAGCACGACCACCGCGTGGGCCAGCGTACATTTCATCGAGCAGTCCGCCGCGGGTTCGTTCATCCGCGGACTGCACCATTTCACGTCGCACGCGATGATCATTCTGTTCGGCATCCACGTGGTTCGCGTGTTGCTGTCAGGTGCCTTTCGACCGCCAAGGGAACTTGTGTGGATCACCGGTTTGATCCTGATTCCGCTGATTCTCGTCTGGGCCATCACTGGCAACCCGCTGTCGGCCGGCCAGAAAGGCGTGGCCCAGATCGAAGTCGAGGGAAACATCATTGGTTCGACGCCACTGATCGGGCCGGTGCTGCGTCAGATTTTGATCGGTGGCGACGACGTCGGGAACCTGACGTTGACGCATCTCTACTTTCTACACGTCGGACTGCTGCCGTTGCTGGTGATCGGATTTTTGCTGGTGCACGTGACACAGGTCTATCGCCACGGGCTGTCGGCAACGTCCGCCGCGCAGGGCGTAAAGGCGACTCCGTACTGGCCGCACCAGACCGTGCGCAACATGATCGTGCTGGCGGCCGTGGTGGGGACGCTCGCCATGCTGGCGTGGCGGCACGGCGCACCGCTCGACGCACCGACCGATCCGGACCTGATGAACTCGCCACGGCCCGAATGGTACTTCCGGTGGATCTTTGAGCTGCGACGGTATTTCACAGGCGAGTGGGAGTTTGTCGCCACACTGGTGATCCCGGCGGCGGTGCTGATCTTTTTCCTTACGCTGCCAGCGTTGGATCGGCTGTGCTCGCGGCCGATGAGCGCGATCCTGAGGACGACCATTGTGTTCGCCGGAGTGGGAGGCTGGGGTTGGCTGACGTGGACGTCGTTCGATCACGACTGGCGTGATGCCGAGTTCCTCGCGTCGGAACAGGACGCCCGGGACCTCGCCGCGCGAGCCCGAACGCTCGCCGGCAGCCGATCCGTGCCGCACGAGGGCGCGGCCGCATTGCTTCGCGACGATCCGAAAACGCAGGGGCCGCTGCTGTTCGCCCGACACTGTGCGAGCTGCCATGCGCATGTCGATGCATCCGGAAACGGGATCGCCGCGAGCGAAGTGCCCGCACCAAACCTGTTCGGCATTGGACGCGCCGAGTGGATCGCGGGGTTTCTCGACCCGGAACGGATCGTCGGCGAACACTACTTCGGAAAGACGTCACTGGTGGACAGCGACATGGCAACTCGCGTGGCCGAACTGTTCGACGGCAAGGACGGAGAGAAACTCGCCACGCTGCGTCAGCAACTCGCGCAGGTCACCCGCGCGTTGGCCGCGGAAGCGGGGCGGCCGTGGCAATCTGAATCCGACCGCGTGGATGCGGACGAGATTTCCGGAGGCCGCGAACTGCTGGTCAGCAAGTTTCAGTGCACCGACTGCCATCGCTTCCACGACGACGGGGAACTTGGCCAGGCTCCGGATCTGACCGGGTACGGTTCCCGCGAATGGATTTCGGCGATGATCAGCGATCCGACCACGAAGCGATTCTACCCGGGCGATCGCAACGACCGCATGCCCTCGTTCGCGAAGGACTCGAACCACGTGGAAAACAACTTGCTCAGCCCGCGCGAACTACGGCTGCTCGTGGATTGGCTGCGAGGCGACTGGTACGAGCCGGTGAATCGTCCCGCGTCGGATTCGCACACCGGCGTTTCCGGTCTGGCAGTTCGCTGACGGGCCGGCAAACACGGCCGGGTCACTCACATGTGCGATGCGAGACGGAATGCGCCGGCGGGCAATCCTGAGGCGGGCTTGCGGCTGAGGCAGTGCATCGCCAGGCGCTGCAATGCCTGACTCCAATAGCCATGCATCTGCTCGGCGACCTGTGGGCTTTCCAGTCCCGAATGGCAAATCGTGACCAGCCATTTGTACAACCGCTGTGGAACGAACGACACGGAGATTTCGGAATCGCCTTCGTCGATGACGGCACACATTTGACGGATCGGTGCCGCCCTTCGAAACCGAAGCGCAACACCGGGAAGCCAGCTCTCACGGCGTCCGGAAGTAACCCAAGCATGAAACAGATCGGCCGCGTGGACCCCGATCGTTTGGGTCACCTCGGTTTGAAACCGAACGGGTGCCTCTCTCAGTTCCGGCGTCGACGTGCTTCGCTCGTTGCAAGACACGGGACGCCGGGTTTCATTGATCGTCAGCATACACCACCTTTGTTGATCCCCAGAATGGACGATGAACTTCCGGATCAGCACGAAAAGATGGCCCGCCTGAAATTGTGAGACATGAACTGATGATTGATTCCTCACACCCGCTCGACACGAGACGCTTCTACTATGAACTCAGCGGTTCCATCTGGACTCCAACCGACTGTTGCCACAGGGCGTCAGTCGAGATTTCGTCGGACGACAGCTTGGAATCCGCGCACGCTTGTTCGGACACGGAACTACGCACGCACGTTTCAGTCAAAGTGTTGTGCTTGAGTCGAGCCGATTGGCCGCATTCACGGCATCGCAGCATCCCTCGACGCATCTCCGCTCCGCATCGGTCACAGTGCATTTTGAGTCCGATGTCGTCTCGCGCCCTTGACCTCCCTGTGGGCGCAATCGCCGGCACTCGCGGAACCTGCGATTGGGACGGCAATTCAGTATCGGTCAACTCCACAGACAGCTCCGTCGGGCATTCGGCTCCGCGGGAACTCAGGTACTCCCCGCAACTCCGACATCGCACCATGCCCACCCGAACTTCAGCTCCACAGCGTGGACAAGAAAACTGCCGCCTTGAATTGTCGCTGGCCATGTGATGGTTCTCCTTCATGTCGCCTCGGCCAGGCGAGATGTTGATTCGTTGTCATACCCCCGCACCTTGGAACGCGGTCGCCGATCGGCATGAGGTTTTTCGACGGCAAACTCCTTGGTTTCGGGAGTCAAGCTGTCGCGAAACGGTCTCGCGCCAATCACTTCCCGAGTGTTTCGCAGCAAGCCGTTGATTGTGCTTCGATCTCCGTTCCGACCGGGCGGTGTTGCGGCAAAGGAACTCGAGGGCGTGCCGCGTGCCTGGCCGGACGACTCCCCATCGCCCCTGGCTCGACGGTCGATCCGGAATTGAATCTTCCTTACGTCCTGCAAAGCCCACTGCAGCGAACGAGCATCGGCAGGACGATCCTTGGGAGATTTCTTGAGCAACTGCGCGACGTAGTCATCCAGAAGCGGAGGGCATTCCGGGATCACTGATTTGACGCGCGGCGGTTCCTCGGTCATGTGCTTCAGCAATATTTCCGGTTCGGAATCCGCCTGGAACGGCTTTTCGCCGGTGATCATCTCGAACAACACACAGCCAAAGGCGTACAAGTCCGTTTGCCGACTGATCGGCCAGCGACCGTGAATTTGCTCGGGCGCCACGTAGGCGTACGTGCCGACGGTATTCTCGGCGGCTGTCAATGAGGCAGCACCGAGATCACGGGCGATCCCGAAGTCACCCAGCTTGAGAGTTCCGGCGCCATTGAAAAACAGATTTCCCGGCTTCAAGTCGCGATGGATGATTCCGTGAACGTGCGCGAATTCCAAGGCGCGGCAAATCTGAATTCCAAACTCAATCACGTCGCCCCATGCCAGCGCTCCCTGCTCGCGCAGCCGGTCATCCAGAGTGCCGCCGGTCATCAGCTCCATCACGTAGAAACGTCGTGGCCCGTGCCGTCCGTCTCCAAAGTAGGAGACAATGTTCGGATGTCGGAGCGACTTCAGGATCGCGATCTCGCGATCGAAACGGGCTTGGACTCGCGGATCGGCTCCCCAGGCTCCGGTCAGGAATCTCGCGGCAGCGGTGTTTCCGGTCTTGGCGCACGTGACCCGGTAGACCGTGCTCATTCCGCCGGTCCCCAACGGCTCATGCAACTGAATCGGCCCCTGAATGTCTGTCGGTGAGACGCGGTTCCCAACCGACGGGTTCACAGCCTGCGAGAGGAATTTTTTCTCAACGTTCATTTCGTGCGCCCGGGATGCTCGCGACTGGGACATTCGCAGCGGTGGTTTCTCGAGAATCCATTCGTTACTCGACGTCCGTTGACGGCCGGGCGAAACGGCCACGTCGACGGCACTGAGTTCGAAAGCGTGACCATGATTCGCTGTGTCATGTTTCGCGACCTGACAGAGTCCTTCGATCAACAACAGCCGTGTGGGCTAGTGAAAAGAGTGTACGAGTTGGACTCCGTTTGAGAATCAGGCGTTTTCCCTGACTTTGCCGCGGGAAATCCCTGAGGCCCGCCACGGGATTTTCCCGGGTCTCGCCACAGGAATTTCCCCTGATGACCCACAGCGGAATTGCCCGAGCCCGGCTTCCCGAACTCGCATCGACTTGTTGGGTTCGCAGCAAGCCTCATTTTCATTGAGGTTCCCAACCGAAATGACTCTGCCGCGATTGGTCTCTGAAAACAGGAACGAATCGGACGGCGACGACGGCCTGCTGTACCACCAGCCTCCGGCCATTCGTCAAATGGGATTGCGCTGCACCGTCGCGCTCGCACTTTTGATGGTGCTGGCGTCCGCTGACCTCTACGTTCTGTGGTCCCAATCGCGGCCGTTGAAGAGCGACGCGCTGGTCGTCAACGTCAGTGGACGACAGCGGCTGCGTATGAGTCGCATCGGAGTTCTGATCCTGCGCATGCTCGGCGCGCAGGATGCACGGGAGCGATTGCAGTTGCACAACGAGCTGCGCGGTGCGATCGAGCGGTTTGCGGACACCCACAATCAGCTCATGCGAGGGAACGAGCGATTGGACCTTCCCGCGCCGCCCGCCAATGTCCGTAAGGTGCTCGAACAGCAACCGTACGAGTTCGATCGCAGGGCTTGAGAGTACATTGTCGTGGTGGGCGCGCTGGCCGAGGTCTCCGAGGCGGAGCTCTCGCTGATTCACCCGGCCGTGCTGCGGTACCGCGATCTGGCAATTGATTCCAAGATTCTGGACGGAGTGGAAGCCTTCGTGACGGCCTGGCAAGTCGAGAATGAAGCTCGCGTCAACAGTCTGCAATTCACCGGCTACGTTTGCCTCCTGGCGACGATTGCCACGCTGGCTTTGACCCGGACAGTCGTGTTTGCCCCGATGGTTCGACAGGTACGCCGCGAAGCGACCGAATTGCAGGCCGTGAACGCGCGACTCAACTCGCAAACGCAGCAGCTCCACCGGGAAATTGAAGAGCGAATTCAGACGCTGTCCGCATTGCGTCAGAGCGAAGAGCAGTTTCGTGCGCTGTTCGAATCGGCGGGAGCGGACATGGCGCAGACCGATCCCAACTCGGGCCGATTCCTTCGTGTGAACGCGAAGTTCTGCGAGATCACCGCCTACTCGCGCGAAGAATTGCGCGACATGAGTTTTCTGCACCTCGCGCATCCGGATCATCGCGATGCGGAGGCATCGGCGCTTCTTCAATTGCAGCGGACCACCGAGGCCCGCTACGCCGTCGAGAGCCGTTACCTTCGCAAGGGCGGACATGTCATCCACTCGCAGGTCATCGCAACGCTGGTTCCCGATGCCGCCGGCCATCCGCAATCCATCGTGGCGGTCATACAGGACATCACGGCCAGAAAGCTGGCTGAGGCCGCGCTGAGCGACAGCGAGGAACGGCTGCGCGCCGTTGTGGACGCCGCTGCCGACGCGATCATCACCATCGATGACCGCGGTACTGTGGTCACGTTCAACCGAGCGGCGGTGAAGATTTTCGGCTGCTCGCAGGAACAGATCATTGGTAACAGCTCCCGACGGCTTCTGCCGGAGTGGTCGCTCGAGGACGCGGCGGGTTCGGAGACGCAACCGGAGCCGTCTGGCCAGCCGAACGTGAGCCAGAGTCGCGAGATTGTGGGGCGCCGTCACGATGGCAGCCTGTTCCCCGCGGAGCTTTCCAGCAGCGAATTGAAGGTCGGTCCGTGGCGCATGTGGACCTGGATCGTTCGCGACATCACCGATCACAAGCGCACCGCCGAAGCGCTTCGCAGCAGTCAGGAACGGATGCGGTTGGTGCTGCAGTCGACCATGAACGTTGTCATCACGATGAACGATCGCGGGTTGATCCCCGGTTGGAATCCACAAGCTGAGCAAACATTTGGCTGGACCGCCGACGAAGCACTGGGGGCAAAGTTTGAGTGAATTGATCATACCCCCGGATTCCCGATCAGCTCACCGCGACGGTCTCCGGCGGTTCCTCAACACGGGCGTCGGCCCCATCCTCAACACCCGGCTGGAACTGACGGCCCTCCGCCGGAAAGGCGAGGTGTTTCCCGTTGAGCTGAGTATTTCGCCGATCCGGCTTGCGGATGGATACGAGTTTAGCGGGTTTCTGCGGGACATCACGGAGCGGCAGCGTGCTGAACAGGCCTTGCAGTCGCTGAACGAAACACTGGAGTCGCGTGTCGCCGCCCGCACCGCCTACGTCAAGTTGCTGCAGCACGCCGCCGTTATCGCAAACCAAGCCGAGTCGGTGGACGAAGCGTTTCAATCCGCGCTCGAATTGATCACGCGGTTCATGCATTGGCCGGTCGGCCACGCATACGTTTCGGATCCTGAGGAACCGGAAACGTTCATCGATTCGGATTTGTGGTCGTTGCCCTCCGGAGCCGAGTTTCAGGCGCTGCGTCGCGTGACCGAACACGTCCGGTTTGCCGCGCACGTTGGAACGATCGGCCGCGTCGTGGCATCGGGCCGCCCGGTGTGGATCGCGGACGTCTCGCAAGACAAGACTTTCGTCCATGCACAGGATTGGCAGCCAGCCGGAATCAAGGCGTCGCTGGCGTCCCCCGTGCTGGCGGGGCACGAAACGGTGGCGGTGCTGGAGTTCTTCTCGCGCGAGGCCGTCGAACCCGACGATGAACTGCTGGAGGTGATGATTCACGTCGGCGCCCAACTGGGACGGGTTGTGGAGCGTCGGCGTTTGCAGGAGCAGCTTGTCGACGCGGTCTGGCGACAACAGCGATCTCTCGGCCAGGAGCTGCACGACAGCGTCGGGCAGGAATTGACCGGCATCGACATGATGTCCACGTCACTCGCTCAAAAACTGCGCACCAAGGGACTCGTGGAAGCTGTCCAGGCCCTCGAGCTTACGGAACACATCCGGCAGGCTGATCACCGCGGTGACTCCAGGCACCCCCACGACGAAGGCGATGTCCTTCGTTTCGGTGGAGTACCATTTCTGCGCGTTGAGGTTCTCCGACAAAAGCAGCGTATGCGCCAGTCCGTCTCCGATTGAAATGCGATCCAGCGTCATGCGGAAGTTCGACCCCGCCGGGGCAGAACGCCAAAACACGCCGGTCGAATAGGCGATCTCGTAATTGGTCGCGTTAACTACGAGGTCGCGATTCCAATCGACGACGTTGACGTTGTGGGGGAACAATTCGGCAATGTCACCAAATTGAAGCGCGAACGCGCCGTAGCCTGCGTTCGCGACGTAACTCAGTCCTCCGGGCTGCCGGAAGTTATTGAAGTCACTTGGACAGGTGAACACGGTGATCGACAGACTCGATTGTCCACCACCGGCGGACCCGCCTGGTAGACATTGCCGACCAGGTCGTTGCGGTCAACGTAACCCAGCAGGCTGACGGGCCAACCGAATCCGTTGCTTTCCAAAAAATGGAACCTGCCCGCTTCCCGACGCCGATTGGTCTTGGATAGCCACGCCGAGCTGCCTGAGATTGTTCATGCAACTGAGTTTCTGCGCCGCCGCTCTCGCGTTCTGCACGGCGGGAAGGATCAGCGCCAGCAGCAGCGCGATGATCGAGATGACCACGAGCAGCTCAATCAGCGGAAGGCACCGCGAGCGATACGGCGACTCCGGATCGGCTTCCAACTCTTCACGTCGCGGCAATCCTGACTGCGGAACAGATTCGTCTGTGACATTCCAAGCATTCTGTCACGAGACTCCACACGGCTGATTGACCGCCCGGGAGTGCCGGACCGGAACGCGTTTACGATTAAATGCCAGCGACCGGCCTCCGGCCACCCGGAAACTCCGACGTCATGCCGGTCGAATTCAGACTTACTTGCCTCTCAACAGTTTCTGGCGCTCCTCGATTGAGGCCTGCTCGCGATCAAGCCATGCCTGTTGATGCGGCTCCAGTCCATCTTCGGAGTTGTTTGGCCTCAGCACCCGCACGGCACGCTCAAGGATTTCGATCGCAGGTTGATACCGTTCCAAATCCATGTCCAAACGACCAATGTTGATGTAAGCCGAAACCAGGTCGGACCTGGCTTGCGAATTGTCGGGCTCAAGCTCAGCCAGCGACTGACTCAACCTGACCTTGTCCTCGAGAAACGGCCGGGCCGCATCCAGCTCGCCGAGCCGCCGATTCAATTGACCCAATCTTTCGCAGGAGATGGACAGGTCGCGTTTTGCACGAGCGCTGTGTGGTTCCGAGTGCAGCAACGACTGACGCAGTCTGAGACTTTCCTCGTAGAAGCGTTTCGCCGAGACCGCATCGCCGAGTTCCAAGCTCACTTCGGCGACGCGATTCAGGGAGACTGACAAGTCCCGCAACGCTTGAGAATCGCGCGGGGCCGCGTCCGCGAGTGCGCGGCTGAGTTTCAAGTCGTCTTCGAAGTACAGCCGCGCGGCCACGGTGTCACCGAGCCGCAGGTTGACGTCCCCCAATCGTAGGTATGAGATGGCCAGGTCGCGCTGCGCTGCCAAACTGCGCGCATCGCCCTGCGCCAAGACATGCAGCAACCGATGGCTGAGCTCGAAATACCGCTTTGCCGCCGTGGTATCTCCGGTTTCCAGGCTCAGGCCGCCCAGTCGACTGAGCGCAATCGACAGATCGCGCTGCGCTTCGACATCGGAAGGGGCCGCTTCCGATAGCGCCTGTCGGATTTCGCGACTCTCCTCGAAGAACCGCCGCGCTGCGGCGAGGTCGCCCCGTCGCTGATTCACCTCACCGAGCAAGTCACAGGAAATGGAAAGGTCTCGTCGAGCTGAAGCATTTTCCGGATGGGCTTCCGCAAGCAACTGCCGAATGGATCGACTCTCCTCAAAACAACACTCAGCCGTCGCGATGTCTCCGCTTCGAAAACTGAATTGGCCGAGCTTGTCCAGCGCCACAGCCAGATTGCCACGACTGGAATCACCGGCGGAAGCGGATTCGGCCAAGTGGCGAGTGTGCTGGAGACTGCGTTCGAAGTACGATCGGGCCGCTGCCGAGGCACCTTGCTTCAAACACACCTCACCGAGCGTGTCAAAATGCGCCGCGAGTTCGAGCTGGCCCGGTTCGGTCTCGACGTCGCTCATCGTCTGCCGGATCGCCAAAGCGTCCTCGAAATGCTTGCGTGCGGTACTCGTGTTGCCCAGGATCAAGCAAAGCTCGCCCAACTTCGC
>Ga0233425_10000606_pt1 | contig 91034 bp, 88 predicted proteins | sample Watercolumn_Towu_2_FD_181712 | JGI IMG/M metagenome (GOLD analysis project Ga0233425, IMG submission 181712) | Freshwater microbial communities from Lake Towuti, South Sulawesi, Indonesia - Watercolumn_Towuti2014_140_MG | ecosystem: Environmental > Aquatic > Freshwater > Lake | place... | reverse complement strand
GGTGGTCGGGGGGCGGCGGGGGGGGGGCCGGCGCGGCCGCGGCGGGCGGGGGGGGGGGGGGGGGGGGGGGGGGGGGGGGGGGGGGGGGAGAAGTCGCAAGATTATCCCGGGCAACCTAACAGGGCGCCGCCGCTTGCGGCAATGGCACAGGCTCCAAGCCATTGTGCCGCAGTCCCGACGACCGCGCCCCGATGCTTTGCGGGTGGCGGACCAGCATCCCAGGCGCCGTTGCCGGGGGTCCCTCTGGACGACGGCCTCGGCGAGGTTCGGCGCACGCTGGCGGCCACCAGCACCGCGAGCTCGATCACGCGCACGGCGTCGAGGACCGACATCAACACGACCGCACGGTGGTGCGCGAGTGTCACCGCCACGGCGACGCCCGCAAGCGCGCCATCGTGGAGGAGCACGGCCACCGTGTAGCGGAACGTCGACCCGGGGCCGGGACGGCGGCATCGGCGGGCGGCCCAGTCCCACGCTCCTCGAAAGGTCGGCGAACCCAGCGTGACGGTTGCCTGAACGGCGGTTTCAGAACGCATTCAACGGCGGCGGCGCAACCTGCCGTTATACGAATCCCCGGAGGATACAGCGATGCGGCGACACCTTGCAGGCTTGATGGCCGCGGCCATCGTCATCGCGCCGGCCGCGGCCTCGGCCCAATATTACGAGCGCGGCTATGGCGAACGGCGGCCGCACGATCATGTCGAGGTCTACCGTCACGGCGACCATGACGACGTCGTAGTCCGGCACCATCACACGCGCCGCGACGAATACGAGCCGCGCCGGTTCGAGCGGCACCATCACCACCACGACTTCGACGACTGAGGTCGCAGGCCGGAATTGGGGGCGGCGCATGGGGAGTAACGTGCGCGGGAGGCTTCGCGGGCGCGTACCCGATGCCCGCGGCCAGGCGCGAAAACCCGCGAGTTCGGGTAGCATCCGCATGTCCGCACCGCCTGCTTGGACGGGCCGCCCGGAGAACTCCTATCTCCTGCCGGGCATTTCGTGCCTGTACCCGTGCGCATGCCAGTCGTTGTCCGCGTGCGCGGGCTTGCCGTCGGGCACCTTCTCCCCCGCCGGAGCGCGAGCCGTTGCGGTGGGTTGGTCCGCCGGACACGGCTCCGGTGTTCAGGACCGTTCGCTTGAAGTTCGGGACGTTGCCATGCACGTCCAAGATGAAGGCAGGATCCTCGGCGGCCTCCTGCATCCCGGGGGAGAGCAGCCGCGACCGTCCGCTTCAACTGTCCGCCATCCGGCGGCAACCGCATCGGTCAATTCGAACAACGAGGTAACCACGCCGTTAGTGGCTGGATCGCTGGGTCCGCGACGAGATGTGTCCGCGACCGGACACCCGGCCGAGGAAGGTGGACATCGGCCGGCAATTCGCCCTCCGGGCCGGTCGCCAGGGCGACGCGCACTTACGAGTGTAGCGCGCGCCAACTCGGTGGTTCTCCAGCACGCGTCGGGGGGCGGCCAGGCGCACTGTCGCCAGCACCTGGTCGCCGCCCGTATGCGGCATCCCGAAAGGGAGCTTCGAAGCTGCGGAGTTCGAGCCTGACCTGAGTGGCCTGCCGCGTTCCGAGACGGGGCCGCCATAGGTCGGGGACGGACGGCGCAAGCTCCGTCGGAACGCCGGGTGGGACAAAACGGGAGACATCCCGACCAGCCAAACGTGTTAAGCCGCTGCCATGCCCGCCAAGCGCTCGCGTCATACCTCCCTGGTCGTGCCCGTCGCCGGATGGTCGAAAAGCCAAGCCACCCAAAGTAAGCACACCTCGGCCAGCGAGTTCACCCGCGCTTCGATGCGCGTGAAAGCCCGGCACGAGGCTCACACGGTAGGTCAGGTCCCGTGGTCGACACGGTCTCCGCTAGCGCAAGGGCAAGCCTGATCCGATGACCCAGGCTCCGGGCTTCCTGGCAGGAGGGGGCAACATGGGCGCGCGGATGCGCGCCCACGATTGGGCGTCGACGTTCCTCGGGCCGGCGGACCGGTGGCCGCAAGCCTTCGTGACGCTGTTGCGAGTGATGCTCAGCTCGCGCCAGCCGATGTTCCTGTGCTGGGGTCCCGAGCGTACGCTCGTCTACAACGACGCCTACGCCCCCATGCTCGGCGCCCGGCATCCCGATGCCCTCGGTCGCCCGTTCTTCGATGTCTGGCCCGAGGTCCGCATCGAGGTCGGGGTCCTGATGGATCGGGTGTATGCCGGCGACCCGGTGCACATGGACGACCTCCAGCTCACCTTGCACAGGAACGGCTACCCCGAGGAAACGCACTTCTCGTTCTCCTACACGCCCGTCCCGGACGACAGAAACACGGTCGCGGGGCTGTTCTGTGCCTGTACCGAGATCACCAAGCAGGTCCTGGCCGAGCGCCGCCTGTCGGCCGAGCGCGAGCGCTTCGCCAGCCTCTTCGAGCAGACCCCGACGTTCATGACCGTGCTGCGCGGCAGGGAGCATCGGTTCGAACTGGCCAATCCCCGCTACCTGAAGCTCGTCGGCCACCGGGACGTCGTAGGCAGGACGGTCGCAGAAGCCCTGCCCGACGCGGTCGAGCAAGGGTTCCTGGAAATTCTCGACCAGGTCTACGACAGCGGCGTGCCGCAGACGTTCCATGGCATCCGCTACGCCGTGCAGGCGGTGCCGGGCGGCCCGCATGACGAGCGCTTCGTCGACGTCGTCTACCAACCGATCCGGGATGTCGACGGTACGGTCGGGGGTATCTTCATCGAGGGCGCGGACGTCACCGACCGTGCGCGGGCGGAGACGCGGCGCGAGGCGCTGGTGCGGATCACCGACCGGTTCAATGAGCTCACGAGGGCGGACGACATCGCTTTCGCGGCCTCGCAGGTCCTCGGCGAGACGTTGGCGGTCAGCCGTGTGGGATACGGCACCATCGACCCCGACGCCGAGACGCTCCACGTCGAGCGCGACTGGAACGCACCGGGCGTCGAGACCCTCGCCGGCGTCGTGCCGCTGCGGACCTACGGGTCGTTCATCGACAGCCTGAAGCGCGGCGAGTTCGTCAGCATCGCGGACGTCGAGCGCGACGATAGGACGGCGGGCGCGGCGGAGGCCTCGAAGGGGCGCGGCGCGCACGCCTTCGTCAACGTGCCGGTGCTCGAACAGGGTCGGCTCGTGGCCGCCCTCTTCGTCAACCATGCCGAGGTGCGGGACTGGGCGCCGGACGACCTGGCCTTCATCCGGGAAGTCGCGGGCAGGACCCGCATCGCGGTTGAGCGGAGCCGTGTCGAGACGGCCTTGCGCGACCTCAACGCCGACCTCGAACGGCAGGTCGCCGAACGGTCACGCGAGTTGAGCCGGACTTGGCAGGTCTCCACGGACCTCCTGGGCATCGCCGACGACGCCGGATTCTTCGTCCGGACCAACCCGGCCTGGAAGTCGCTGCTGGGCTGGAGCGATGCGGAGGCCGCACGCATCCCCTTCGTCGAGCTGGTCCACCCCGACGACGTCAGGGCCACCCACGCCGCGCTGGATCGGCTACGGGCCGGGGAGGCGGTCCTCCGCTTCGAGAACCGCTGCCGCACCACCGCCGGTGGGTACCGCTGGCTAGCCTGGGTCGCGGTCCCCGAGGGCGGGCAATTCTACTGCAGCGCGCGGGACGTGACGGAGGAGAGGGAGCATGCCGCGACCCTCGCCGAGCGTACCGCCGAGCGCGACCGGCTCTGGAACCTGTCCGAGGACATGCTGGCCCGCGCCAACTACCAGGGGACGATGTCGGCGGTGAGTCCTGCCTGGACCCAGGTGCTAGGCTGGTCCGAGGCCGAGCTCCTGTCGCGGCCCTACGCGACCTTCATGCATCCCGACGACACGGACCAGACGCTTGCGGCCCTCGTCCGGATGGGCGACACGAAGCGGCCAACCCGGTTCGAGAACCGCATCGCCGCGAGCGACGGGTCGTGGAAGTCCATCGAATGGACCGTGGCGCCCGAGCCGGACGGGCTGCACTTCATCGCCGTCGGTCGCGACCTGAGCGTGGCGAAGGCGCGCGAGGCGGAACTCGCGGCGGCTCAGGAAGCCCTGAGGCAATCGCAGAAGATGGAGGCGGTCGGACAGTTGACCGGCGGCTTGGCGCACGACTTCAACAACCTGCTCGCCGGCATCTCCGGCTCGCTGGAACTGATGCAGACCCGGATGCAACAGGGACGGCTCAGCGATGTCGACCGCTACATGGCGGCCGCGCAGGGCGCCTCGAAGCGCGCGGCCGCCCTGACCCACCGCCTGCTCGCCTTCTCGCGCCGCCAGACCCTGGCCCCCAAGCCCACCGACGTGAACCGCCTCGTCTCCGGCATGCAGGAATTGATCCAGCGTACGGTCGGCCCGGCCATTCCCGTGGAGGTCGTCGGCGCATCCGGGCTGTGGCCTGCGCTGGTGGACCCACCGCAGCTTGAGAACGCGCTGCTCAACCTGTGCATCAACGCGCGTGACGCGATGCCGGACGGCGGGCGCATCACGGTCGAGACCGCCAACAAATGGCTCGACGAGCGGGCCGCACGCCAGCATGACATGCCCGAGGGGCAGTACCTCTCCCTCTGCGTCACCGACACCGGTACCGGCATGCCGCCGGACGTCGTCGCGCGGGTGTTCGAGCCGTTCTTCACCACCAAGCCGCTGGGCGAGGGCACTGGACTCGGCCTCTCGATGATCTACGGCTTCGCCCAGCAGTCCGGCGGGCAGGTGCGTATCTACTCGGAAGTCGGCAGGGGCACGACCGTGTGCGTCTACCTTCCGCGCCACTACGGCGAGATCGCCGAGGACACGGGTGACGAAGTCGCGACGACGCTACCCCGCTCCGAGCAGGGCGAGACCGTCCTCGTCGTGGACGACGAGCCGACGGTCCGCATGCTGGTCAACGACATCCTGGAGGATCTCGGCTACACCGCCATCGAGGCCGCCGACAGCGCCGCGGGCCTCAAGGTGCTGCAGTCGGACGTCCGTATCGACCTTCTGGTGACGGACGTGGGGCTGCCAGGCGGCATGAACGGCCGGCAGATGGCCGATGCCGGCCGCGTCACCCGTCCCGACCTCAAGGTGCTGTTCATCACCGGATACGCCGAGAATTCCATTCTCGGGAACGGCCATCTCGCACCGGGCATGGCGGTCCTGACCAAGCCCTTCGCCGTCGACACGATGTCTGCCCGCATCCGCTCCATGATCGAGGCGTCGGATGCAGGGCCGCTCGGGCGACGCCTGGTTCCCTAGGGCCTGACCCGGGACGACCGTAAGTCAGGCTGCCATCCTGGGCTTGACCTTCCCACCGTGGAAAGCCTTATCCAGGCCACCTGCAGGTCGCTGCGCGCGGGAAACCGGGAGGCTTCATGCGCGCCCTGAAAACTGGCATCCTCGATTCGTGACGTTTTGGCTCGCCCTTCGGCGGCTGCTCCCGCTCATGGCGGTTGTCAGCCTCGCCCTGACGCCGGTGACCGCTTCCGCGGCCGCCGTGGGCATGCGCGCCTCCATGACGGCGCAGGCGCAAGGGTCCCGCGAGGCCATGCCCGGCATGGGCCATGAAGCGATGGGAGGGACCGACATGGCCGGCATGGCCATGGACGACATGCGCTGCTGCCCGCCCGAGAAGCCACTGAACCCGGACTGCGCCAAGGCGGGTTGCCCCCTAAAGGCGCTCTGTAACGCCGGCGTCGCCTCGCTCCTGCCGACCGCGGTCCCCATCCCGAGGCCGGGGGCGACGTGCGCCGCGCCGGCTTGGCCCGAAGCGGCCTCGTTCGCCAGCGTGCACGGCCCCCCGCCGCCAGAGCCTCCCAGAGCCTGACCCGATGCCGCCGGCGCCTGCGCCGGCACGGTGACGCGCGTCCGCGCGTGGCCATCCATCGCATTCAGGAGACGACAAACGTGACCCGGAAATCCTTCTCGCGCGCCCTCTGGGCTGCGCTGTTCGCTGCCGCCCTGACGGGGCCAGCCGTCGCCGACATCAAGGACTACGCGTTCGAGCTCGTGCAGCGTGAGGCGAAGGTCGGCGAGGCCGTCCTGTCCGTCCGCCTCGTCGACAGGCGCACCGGCAAGCCGGTGACCGACGCCGTGATCTTCGCCAAGCGCATCGACATGGCCCCCGACAGCATGGAGGAGATGGTCTCGAAGATCGAGCAGGTCCCCTCGACCGAGCCGGGCGTCTACCGCTTCAGGGCGAAGCTCTCGATGGCGGGAGGCTGGCGCCTGTCGCTCGGGGCCAAGGTCCAGGGCGAGACGGGCACAGTCGAGAACAAGCTCGTCTTCCAGGCCGTCAAATGAGCCGGGCGGGCTGGACGGCCGGTGCCCTCGCCGCGCTGGTGGCAGGGAGCGCCGGCTACGTCGCCGGGCACGGTGGCAATCCCGTGCCGGCGCTCGTCGAGCGCGCGCGGAGCCGGCTCGCCCACCGCCCCCCCGGCGAGCCGGCTCCGGTCACCCCGTCCCCCGCGAAGGCGACCGGGCCGGTCGTCTACTATCGGGACCCGGACGGGAAGCCGGCCTACTCGCTCGCGCCGATGCTGACCGCCGACGGGCGCGTCTTCCGGGCCGTGCGTGCCAGCGAGGACGTGCGATTCGATGACCCGGAGGACGGCGAGGCCATGCCCGCCGACAGGGCCGCGAACGGCATTTCGGGGCAGGGTGCGGCGACGTCCGACGCCCGGCAAGTGCTGTACTACCGCAACCCGATGGGCTTGGCCGACACCTCGCCTGTGCCGAAGAAGGATTCGATGGGGATGGACTACATCCCCGTCTACGCGGGCGAGGACGAGGGCGGCGTCGTGAAGGTGGCGCCGGGCAAGGTCCAGCGCACGGGCGTGCGGACCGAGCTCGCGGAGCGCCGCGTCCTGTCTCTGCCGGTGCGGGCGCCGGGCAGCGTCGAGGAGGACGAGCGCCGCATCTCCGTCATCGCCATGCGCACGGACGCCTTCATCGAGAAGGTCGAGCCGGTCACCACCGGCGACCACGTCCACAAGGGGCAGCCGCTGCTGCGCCTGTTCGCGCCCGAGATCAATGCGGTCGCGGCCCAGTACCTGACCTCCATCGGCTACGAGGGGGGCCGCCGGCGGCTGGAGAACCTTGCCATCCCGCCGGAGGTCATCGACGAGATCGAGCGCACCCATAAGGTACCACCCTCCATCACCTGGTCCTCGCCCCGGGACGGCGTCGTGGTCGAGCGCAACGTCTCGGACGGGATGAAGGCCAAGTCCGGTGACGTCCTGTTCCGCATCGTCGACCACACGCGCGTCTGGGTGCTGGCCGACGTGACCGAGCGCGACCTCGCCGGGGTGGCGGAGGGACAGAGGGCGACGGTGCGGGTGCGGGCCTTCCCGGACCGGACCTTCACCGGGACGGTGACCCGGATCTACCCCCACCTCAACATGGAGACCCGGACCGCCCGCCTGCGCGTCGAGCTGCCGAACCCCGACGGCGCCCTGCGCCCGTCGATGTACGCGGACGTCGAGATCGCGACAGGCGACGCCAAGCCAGTGGTGGCGGTGCCCGACGACGCGGTCATCGACACCGGCGAGCGCCAGGTCGTGCTGCTCGACCACGGCGAGGGGCGCTTCGAGCCGAAGCCGGTGACGGTCGGCCTCCGCGGCCGGGGCTACGTCGAGATCCGCGAGGGGGTCACGGCCGGTGACCGCGTGGTTACCGCGGCGAACTTCCTGATTGACGCCGAGAGCAACCTGAAGGCGGCGCTGCAGGGCATGACCGCGCCCAAGGATGACCAGCAGGCGGCGAGCGCGGGAGGCACGCCGTGATCGCCCGCCTGATCGGCTGGTCGGCCCGCAACCTCGTCCTGGTGCTGATCGGGACCGTGTTCGCGGTGGCGACCGGCGTCCTGGCGCTCAAGACCCTGCCGCTCGACGCCATCCCCGACCTCTCGGACGTGCAGGCCATCGTCTACACCGAATACCCCGGGCAAAGTCCGACGACCGTCGAGGACGTCGTCACCTTCCCCCTCACGACCGCCATGCTGACGGTTCCGAAGGCGAAGGTGGTGCGCGGCTTCTCGTTCTTCGGGGTGTCCTTCGTCTACGTCATCTTCGAGGACGGCACCGACCCGTACTGGGCGCGCTCGCGCGTGCTGGAGTTCCTCAACGGTGCGGCGAGCCGCCTGCCGGTCGGCGTGACGCCGACCCTCGGACCCGACGCGACCGGTGTGGGCTGGGTCTACCAGTACGTCGTCGTCGCGAAGGAACGGACGCTCGCCGAGCTTCGGTCGCTGCAGGATTGGGTCATCCGGTTCGGGGCCTCGCGCGCGGAGGGCGTGGCCGAGGTCGCGGGCGTCGGCGGGTTCGTGAAGCAGTACAACGTCGTCGTGGACCCGAACCGGCTGCGCGCGCAGGGCATCAGCCTCAACAAGCTCCGGGACGCCATCCGGTCGAGCAACGCCGACGTCGGCGGGCGCACGGTCGAGCTGTCCGAGTTCGAGTTCATGGTGCGCGGGCGCGGTTACCTGAAGAGCGTCGCCGATATCGAGAACATCGTGCTCAAGACCGTGGGCGGCACGCCGCTGCGGCTCCGGGACGTCGCCCGGGTCGAGCTCGGGCCGGACGAGCGCCGCGGCATCACCGAGATGAACGGCGAGGGCGAGGTCGCCGGCGGCATCGTCCTGCAGCGCTTCGGCGCCAACGCACTCAACGTCATCGAGGGCGTCAAGGCGAAGCTCGCAGAGGTCGCGAAAAGCCTGCCGGCCGGCACCGAGATCCTGCCGGTCTACGACCGCTCGCAGCTCATCGACGCGGCCATCGACACCCTGCGCCACACGCTGGTCGAGGAGAGCATCGTCGTCTCTCTCGTCTGCATCGTGTTCCTGCTGCACGTGCGCAGCGCGCTCGTGGCCATCCTGATGCTGCCGGTCGGCATCCTGATGGCCTTCGCCGGCATGAGGGCGCTCGGAATCGGCGCCAACATCATGAGCCTGGGCGGCATCGCCATCGCGGTCGGCACCATGGTCGACGCCGCCATCGTGATGATCGAGAACGCCCACAAGCACCTGGAGCGGGCGCCCCCGGGCAAGCCGCGGGTCGAGGTCCTCGTCGAGGCCGCTGCGGAGGTCGGGCCGTCCCTGTTCTTCTCGCTCCTCGTCATCACGATGAGCTTCCTGCCGATCTTCACCCTGGAGAGCCAGGAGGGACGGCTGTTCGGGCCGCTCGCCTTCACCAAGACCTTCGCCATGGCGGCGGCGGCGCTCCTCTCGGTCACGCTGGTGCCGGCCCTGATGGTGCTGTTCGTGCGCGGGCGCATCGTCCCGGAGCACCGCAACCCGCTGAACCGGCTCCTCATCTGGCTGTACCTGCCTCTCATCGCCGGCGTTCTGCGAGCCCGACTCCTCACCATCCTGCTCGCCGTCGGCGTACTGGCCGCGACCGCTTGGCCGGCCCGGCAACTCGGATCCGAGTTCATGCCGGAGCTCGACGAAGGCACGCTGCTCTACATGCCGACGACCCTGCCGGGCATCTCGGTGACCAAGGCCGGCGAGCTCCTCGCCACCCAGGACCGCATCATCAAGAGCTTCCCCGAGGTGGCCTCGGTCTACGGCAAGGCTGGGCGCGCCAACACGGCCACCGACCCCGCGCCGATGGAGATGTTCGAGACGGTCATCGCCTTGAAGCCGAAGGCGGAGTGGCGCCCGGGCGTGACGCTCGCGAGCCTCAAGGCGGAGATGGACGCGGCCCTGCAGTTCCCGGGTGTGTCGAATGCCTGGACGCAGCCGATCCGCGCGCGCATCGACATGCTCTCGACGGGCATCCGCACCCCGGTGGGCGTGAAGGTGCTGGGCACCAACCTCAGGGCGATGGAGGGGGTCGCCCGCCAGGTGGAGACGGTGGTGCGGGCCGTGCCGGGCACGTCGAGCGCCTATGCCGAGCGGGTCATCGGGGGCTACTTCCTCGACATCACGCCGGACCGCGAAGCGCTCGGGCGCTACGGCCTGATGGTCGGGGACGTGCAGGACGTCGTCGCGACGGCCCTGGGTGGGCAGTCCGTGACGAACACGGTCGAGGGCCGCGAGCGCTACACCGTCAATGTGCGCTACCCGCGCGCCTTCCGCTCGGACCCAAGGGCCATCGCGACAGAGGTCCAGGTGCCGCTGCCGACCGGCGGCACGGTGCCGCTCGGTGAGGTGGCGAAGGTCGAGCTCACCCGAGGGCCGACCTCGATCCGCACCGAGAACGGGCATCTCGCGGTCTACCTCTTCGTCGACATCGCCGGGCGAGACCTCGGCGGCTACGTCGCCGAGGCGCGCAAGGCGGTGGCAGACGCGGTGCGGCTTCCCCAGGGCACGACCCTGCAGTGGAGCGGACAGTACGAGTACCTGGAGCGTGCGGAGGCGCGCCTCGCGGTCGTGGTGCCGCTGACGCTGCTGATCGTGTTCCTGCTGCTCTACCTGAACTTCCGGCGCCTGACCGAGACACTCATCGTGATGCTGTCGCTGCCTTTTGCCCTGGTCGGCGGGGTGTGGCTGCTCTGGTGGATGGGCTTCAACCTGTCGGTCGCTGTGGCGGTCGGCTTCATCGCCCTGGCTGGCGTCGCTGCCGAGACCGGGGTGATCATGCTGGTCTACCTCGACCACGCCCTCGACGAGGTCCGCGCCCAGTGCGAGCGCGAGGGACGCCCGCTCGCGCGCCCGGACCTGCGCCGGGCCATCATGGTCGGCGCGGTCGAGCGGGTCCGGCCCAAGATGATGACGGTCGTCGCCATCATGGCGGGCCTGCTGCCCATCCTCTGGAGTACCGGTTCAGGCTCCGAGGTCATGCAGCGCATCGCGGTGCCGATGATCGGCGGGATGGTCTCCTCGACCGTGCTGACCCTGGTGGTCATCCCGGCGGTCTACGCCCTGGTGAAGGGGCGGGGCCTGCCCCCGGCCGGCGCGGTCCGCGAGGGGACGGATGGTGAGGCGATGCGGCTGCCGCAGGCGGCCGAGTGAGAGCGAACGGTAGATGACGATGAGGAGCGATGCGATGCCATCCAGACGTACCGTGCTCGTGGGTTTGGCGGTGGGGCTGATGCTTGGACGGGGCGCCTTGGCGGAGGGGCCGCCGATGGTCGCGGTGACCAAGGACCCGAGCTGCGGCTGCTGCGAGAGATGGGTCACCCACCTGCGCGAGGCCGGCTTCACCGTCACCGTGACCGAGGGCCCGGTGAACCCGCTCAAGATCCGCCTGGGGGTGCCTCGCGAGCTTGCCTCCTGCCACACCGCCCAGGTCGGCGGCTACGTGATCGAGGGGCACGTCCCGGCCGGGGCGATCAAGCGGCTCCTCGCGGAGCGACCCGAGGGAATGGGTCTGGCCGTGCCAGGCATGCCGGTCGGTTCGCCCGGCATGGAGGTCGAGGACATGCAGCCTGATACCTACGACGTCGTCCTGTTTGGGAAGGACGGTCGGTCGACGTTCGCGCGGTACCGCGGCGGGGAACTAACCTGAGGCCACGGCGGATTCAGCGCTCGGGCATCGCCGCCGCCGGCGCGGCCGCCTTCGCCCCCGACTTGGGCGCGGGCTTCGGACGCTGGTCCCACATCACGTAGCCGGCCGGCGGGTCGTACTCGTGCGGGCGCATGACGGAGGCCTGCCCCTCCGCGGTGACGAGCCCCGGGAACAGCGCCCTCTCGATATGCTCCCGGTTAAGCGCGATCTTGTGCGGGGTGTGCGACAGGATGTGCTGCGAGTGGGTCCGGCCCGGGGGGCTGACGCTGACGAGCTTCTTGCCGGGAAAGCGCTTGGCGAACAGCTTGGCTGTCGCCGCCTGGTCCGTATCGGCGGTCAGGAGATATGCAGTATCCATGACGTCCTGTACTGCGTCGTCATAGACGCTAAGCGCGAGATTGATGTCCGTCGCCTTCTCGGTCGGCTTCTGCCAAGTGGAGCCACAGTCCCGGCACTTGGCGTCTTCATGGCTGAAGTGGCCGAGGACGGTCTCAACGCCGACCAGTTTGAGGGCGCGGACCAGGCGCTCGTGGCGGATTTTCTTGCTGTGATCGCCCGGGTAATAGGCCGTGCAGAACACGACGCGAACGAGCTCCTCCGACTGGCGCGAGATGATCGACTCCCCCAGCTTCCAGAAGTTGCACCACTTCAGAAAGGGCTCTCCTAAATCATTGACGGAATGATACAAATTGAAGCCATCGATGTAGAGTGCAGCCCGGATCCTGGATTTTCCCGCTTGACTATCCAGCTCCATGCACTCATATCCGATCCGTCAACGCTGAACGGTGCGCCGTCAGCAACCCATGGGTTCCGGCCCGTGTGAAGCCCACAGGTTCCAACCTGTGGGCTTCTTGGTTTCCGAGGCTGTTCTATCCTGAGTTCGCCTCGCGTAGTACTGTCTTTTTGTCTCTCGCGAGTTGACCGCGCCGGCCCTTCGGGCTTTGGCCGCCGGCATGTTATCCCCGGGCCTCTTAAGGTCGCGGTGGCAAGCCTGCGATGCTCGTCGGGCGGAACGGGGCGGTTCGCGTGGAACGCCATTCCTGGGGCCAGAGGAACGCGGGCCGCCGCCGTCGCATCAGGCCGCACGTCCGGACCGCCGCGCGCCGAGCCTTCGTCGCGATCACGGTCGCTGTCCTCGCCGTCGCGTGCTGCGGGTTCGCGGCCAAGGGGCTGTTCGAGAGCCGAGTGCTGATGATGCCCTACGTCGCTCGCTGACCCCCGCGCCCAGATCGCTCACGCGGGTTCACCCAACGGCGATAGCGCCTCGATGATGCGGCAGTCGGAGACCGACCCGCAGCCGCACTGGCCGATGACCTCGCGGAGTTCCGAGGCGAGCCGGGTCAGGTCGGCCAGCTTGCGCTCCACGTGGGCGAGATGGGCGCGGGCGATGGTGTCGACCTCGCCGCAGGAGCGATCCCGGTCGTCCGCCAAGGCGAGCAGGTCCCGGATCTGCTCCACGGTGAAGCCGAGGGCGCGACCGCGGCGGATGAAGCTCAGCCGGCGCAGGTGTTCGGGCCCGTAGAGCCGGTAGTTGCCGCTCGACCGCGCCGGCGGGGGCAGCAACCCGACCTTCTCGTACCACCGGACCGTTTCGACACGGGTCTGCGTGGCCTCCGCGAGGCTGCCGATGGTCATGGAAGAAGCGCTCCGCACGGCCTTGACCCTGTAGTGACTACAGGGTGCATGTAGGGGGCCTTCCCAGTCCGGACCAGGAGCCCGGCGAACGGAGCGCACCATGAGCCAGGCCGCCGGCGCGGACCGCACATCCTTCCCCACGAACGGTCCGCAGGCCCTGCGCTACAGGGTCAAGGGCATGGACTGCCCGACCTGCGCCGGGAAGATCGAGACCGCCGTCTCCCGGCTGCCGGGCGTCGCGGACGTGCGCGTGAACTACGGCAGCCAAGTCCTCGACCTCGCGCTCGATGAGGCTGCGACGCCGAGGACCGAATTGGAGGGGCGTATCGAGCGCCTGGGCTACGGCGTCGCGCTGCTCCCCACGGCCGCGGACTTAGCCATGGCCCAAGCCTCGGGCGGCGCCCCGCCCGCCGGGACCGCGGAGGAGCCTGAGCCGCCGCTCTGGCGGAGCCGGAAGGCGCGGCTGGGCATCCTGATCGGCGCCCTGTTCGCCGCCGGCTTCCTGGTCGAGCGGATCGCGCCGGGCCTGGCGGGCGAGTACGCCTACTGGCCAGGGGCGCTCGTCGGGCTCGCCTATTACGGCCGCCGCGCGGCCGTGGCGGCGTTGGCCGGCACGCCCTTCTCCATCGAGATGCTGATGTCGGTCGCCACCGCGGGGGCGCTCGCCATCCACGCCGCCGAGGAGGCCGCCATCGTCGTGCTGCTCTTCACGGTCGGCGAGATGCTGGAGGTCGTGGCGGCGGGCCGGGCGCGTGCCGGCATCAAGGCGCTCGCCGCCCTGGTGCCGAAGACCGCCCGCCTCGTCGACGAGGCCAATGGCACCATCCGCGAGGTGGCCGCTGCGTCGCTGGCCATCGGGCAAGTCGTGGTCGTGAGGCCGGGCGACCGTGTGCCTGCCGACGGGGTGATCACCGACGGCGCGTCGAGCCTGGACGAGTCCCCCATCACTGGCGAATCGGTCCCGAAGCCCAAGGAGGTCGGCGACCCGGTCTACGCCGGCAGCGTCAACGCCGATGGCGCGCTCCAGGTCCGGGTCACAAAGACGGCGGCCGACAACACAGTCGCCCGCATCCTGCACCTCGTCGAGGAGGCGCAGGCGTCGAAGTCGCCCACGGCGCGCTTCATCGACCGGTTCAGCGCGGTCTACACGCCCATCGCGTTCGCGTTCGCGGCCGCCGTTGCGGTCGTGCCGCCGCTGCTCGGCGCCGATTGGGGCACCTGGATCTACCGGGGCCTGGCGCTCCTCCTCATCGCCTGCCCCTGCGCGCTGGTGCTCTCGACCCCCGCGGCCATCGCCTCCGGACTGGCCGCCGGTGCGCGACGCGGGCTGCTCGTCAAGGGCGGCGCCGCACTGGAGGTCATCGGGCGGGTGCACACGGTCGCGTTCGACAAGACCGGGACGCTGACCGCCGGACGGCCGCGGGTCTCGGACATCCTGGTCTTCGCCCCGGACGCGTCGGAGCGCTCGCTTCTCGGGTTGGCTGCCGCGGTCGAGAGCGGAAGCGGCCACCCCATCGCCCGGGCCATCCTCGACCGGGCGAGCGCGGACGGGGTGCCGCTGCGCCCGACGCGGGACGCCCGCGCCATCCCCGGCAAGGCGGTGTCGGCCACGGTGATGGGTCAGACGGTGCTCGTCGCCTCCCCACGCCACGCCGCCGAGAGCGCGCGGCTCGGCCCCGAGGCCGAGCGCGCGGTCGCGGACCTGGAAGCCGGCGGCAAGACGGTGGTCATCGTCGTCCGCGGCGCCGAGGCCTTGGGCGCCATCTCGGTCCGGGACGAGCCCCGCGCCGACGCGGCGGCCGGCATCTCGGCCCTGCGGAAGCTCGGCGTCCGCAGCGTGATGCTGACCGGCGACAACCGGCGCACGGGCGAGGCGGTCGCGTCCGAACTCGGGCTCGACGTGAAGGCCGAGCTCCTGCCCCAGGACAAGCTCGCCGAGATCGCGGCCCTGAAGGCGGCGGCTCCGGTGGCGATGGTCGGCGACGGCATTAACGACGCGCCGGCGCTCGCCGCCGCCAGCGTCGGCATCGCGATGGGCGGCGGCACCGACGCGGCCCTGGAAACGGCGGACGCGGCGGTGCTGAACGACCGGGTGGGCGACGTGGCGGCGCTGGTCTCCCTCTCTCGGGCGACCCTGGGCAATATCCGCCAGAACGTCGCGATCGCCCTCGGCCTGAAGGCCGTGTTCCTAATGACGACCGTCGCAGGCATCACCGGCCTCTGGCCGGCCATCCTGGCCGACACCGGCGCGACCGTCCTGGTGACGGCCAACGCGCTCCGTCTCCTGAGGGCCTGATGATCTCCCTGTCAGGGTGGGCCGGCCGGGCGGCGACCGTGGCCGGGGTGGCGGGGGCCGCCGCGGCCATAGACCTCGTCGCGAAGGCGGTGGCCGAGGCGTGGCTGGAGGAAGGCGCCGTCAGGGGCGCACTGCCCTTCGTCGACCTGAGCCTGTCATTCAACTACGGCATCAGCTTCAGCCTGTTCCCGGCGCACGACCCGTCCTCCCTGGCACTGCTCCTCGCCATCCAGGGCACGCTCACCTGCCTCGTGGCCGGCTGGGCCCTGGCCGCGGGCGGCGGGCTCGAACGCCTCGGGCTCGCCGCGATAGCGGGCGGGGCCGCCGGCAACTTCGTCGACCGGCTCATGGACGGCGTCGTCACGGACTACCTCGACCTGCACACCGGCGGCATCCGCTGGTTCACCTTCAATTTGGCGGACGTCTGGATCTCGACAGGCGTGGTGCTGCTGCTCCTCGACGGACTTCCCCTGCGGCGGAGGCATCGCAGCGCCGGGGATCCGATCCCGTAAGCGGCCCGCTTCCGCCGAACCGCAGCCACGGCAACCTGTCATCAACCCTTCGAGCCCAGGCTCGGAGGCCGACCTCGGCGAGGCCGACATGCTGAAGACGACAACGCTCGGTCTGGCCCTCCTCCTGGCGCTGTCCGCCTGCCAGGACGGCCAGTACGCGGCCTCGACGCGCCACCTCGCGCCGATCCCGCCGGCGACCCTGGCCCTGATGTCGGCCAAGGGTGTCTCGCCGGCGGATCCGATCCTGATGCGGGCCTACAAGAAGGAGTCCGAGATCGAGCTCTGGAAGCGCGGCACGGACGGCAAGTACGCCCTCCTGAAGACCTACGCGATGTGCCGCTGGTCGGGTCAGCTGGGGCCCAAGACCCGGGAGGGGGACCGGCAGGCGCCGGAGGGCTTCTACGCGGTGACGCCCGCGTCCATGAACCCGAATTCGAGCCTCTATCTCTCGTTCAATCTCGGGTACCCGAACGAGTACGACCGCTCCCTGGGACGCACCGGCGCGCACCTGATGGTGCACGGCTCGTGCTCGTCGCGGGGCTGCTTCGCGATGACGGACGAGGTGATCTCGGAACTCTATGCCGTGGTGCGGGAGGCCTTCGCGGGCGGCCAGCGCGCCGTCCAGTTCCAGTCCTACCCGTTCCGCATGACGCCGGAGAACTTGGCCCGGCATCGCCAGGACCCGAACATCGCGTTCTGGAGGAACCTCAAGGAGGGGTCCGACCGGTTCGAGGTCACGGGGGCCGAGCAGGGCGTCGGCGTCGCCGATGGCCGATACGTGTTCGATGCCGGCGACGAGGCCACCGCTGGCGCGGTCGCGCGGAGGCAGGCGGATGACGAGCGGCAGGTCGCCGCCCTCGTGGCGAGCGGGACGCCCGCCGTCCGGCTGGTGTACGAGGACGGCGGCCAGCACCGGTCGTTCCGAGAGACCATGGTCGCGGCCGGAGGCGGTCTCGGCGAGGTGAGCCGCCCCGAGGCTCTGGCCGCAGGGCCGCGTGAGGTCGCCGTGCCGGCCGCGGGCCCGGTTGCTCTCGCCGGCAAGCGGGAGCCGGTCCGGGGTGCGGCGGCACGCAAGCCGGCGGGGCCCGGCGGGACCGAGGCGGAGCGCCAACGCCTTCTCAAGATCTTCGCCGCGGCCGGGGCCGGTCAGGAGTGACGATCCTGCGTCCATCATTCCGCCGGGGCTGAACCGATGGCCATCGACGCCTCAAGCGTGGGCTTCCTGGCGGCCTTCGCGGCCGGCGCCGTGTCGTTCCTATCGCCCTGCGTGCTGCCCCTCGTTCCGGGCTACGTGTCGTACGTCGCGGGGCAGTCGGCCGCCGGCGAGCGCGACAGCCTGCGCACGCTCGGCCTGAGCCTTTGCTTCGTGCTCGGGTTCACGACCGTCTTCGTCGCGTTCGGCGCGGGGGCGAGCGCGCTCGGCTTCGCCCTGCTCGCCCATCGCGAGGCGCTGAACCTCGCCTCGGGCTTGCTGGTGATCCTGTTCGGCCTGTTCACGGCCGGTCTGCTGCGGCCCGCCTGGCTGCAGCGTGAGCTGCGCTGGCACGGCGATCCGCCGGGTCAGGGGCCCGTCGCCGCCTATCTCCTCGGAACGGCCTTCGCCTTCGGATGGACCCCATGCATCGGTCCCGTCCTCGGTGCCATCCTGGCAGTCACGGCCTCCTCGGCCGCGGGCAAGGGCGTCGCCCTGCTCACCGTCTACTCGCTCGGGCTTGGCGTGCCGTTCGTGGCGGCGGCCCTTTTCCTGTCAGGCTTCGTCGCGCGCCTTCGGACCCTACGCTGGTTCGGTCGTGCGCTTCAGCTCGTCGGCGGGGGCGTGATGGTGGCGATGGGGCTGCTGATGGTGACCGACCGCATGAGCGCCGTGGCTTCCCTCCTCGTGGAGGCCTTCCCCGTGCTTGGGCGGATCGGTTGAGGCATGGTCCTCCGCAGGCGTGCTGTTGAGCATGCGACTGCAGGCTGCCACGAGCGTGAGCCGACCCTTGTTGAAGAACAAGATTCGGCACTATCCTGGGTAAGCCGCGCGCATCGCCGCGAGGGCCTCAGGGGCGTGGGCCGAACAGGATCACCGTCATGCCGACGAGGCAGATCGCACCGCCCGTAACGTCCCATCGGTCCGGACGGTAGCCTTCCGCACCCCATAGCCAGAGGATGGCCGCCACGATGTAGATGCCTCCGTAGGCCGCATAAGCCCTGCCTGCCGCCTCGCTCTCGACTAAGGTAAGCAGGTAGGCGAAGAGCGCAAGCGATGCCATGCCGGGGAGCAACCAGAGGGGTGATCTGTCCAGGCGCAGCCAGGCCCAGAACGCGAAGCATCCAACGATTTCGGCGAGGGCCGCGCCCGCATAGGCGAGGAAGGTCGTCATTTCTGAGTGGTCTCGTTGCTCTTGAAGTCTGTCAAGCTTGCAATGCGAGGTCCGCGATCCTGATAGGACTGCCGCTGGTTCGCGTGGTGCTCACGGATACTGTTCGGCGACCTGCCGGAACAGAGCGGCGCCACCGTCGTCCTCGTCATGGCTGACCGGCGCCGTGGCGCGGGCGCCGCCGAAGCGCGCATAGAGGGCCGGAAGTACGACCAGGGTCAGCATGGTGGCGCTGATCAAGCCGCGGATGAACACGGTCGCGAGCGGCTTCTGGACCTCCGTGCCGGTCCCCGCCGCCAGCGTCACCGGGACGAACCCGAGCGAGGGCAACAAGCGCGGTCATGGCGTCCTTCAGGATGGCGATCAGCGCCGGCACGAAGGTCAGCGACAGGACGAAGGCGGCAACGAGCGCGATGATGACGGTCGGCGCCATCGGCTCGAACATCTTGCCCTCGACCCTGGCCACGCCCGGCACGGTCTTGATCTGCGGCCGGACGATCCATTCCTGGAAGGTCCGCAGGTAGGCGGCCTTCTCCAGCTCCGTCCTCAGCCCCAGTCCCTCAGGTGTCAGGTATCTGTCGTCCGATTGCCAGCCCGGTTCGCCTAAACACGACGCCTTCCACGCGTCGGGCGCCGTGTAGCGCACGGTCCACATGAATATCTCGTCGAGGCCGGTCATGATCGGCCCCATATGAGGCTGGAATTCGGACGGCCGCCCCTCGCGCGCCTCGCCTAGGCGCTCCACCAACTGGCGGCGGGCGAAGTAGACCTTGACCTCGTCGGCGAAGACCGCCGTGACCTGGGAGAAGTCGTTACGCGAACGCAAACGGATGTATTCCGAACCCTTGATGCCGGCGAGCGTGGTCTCGACCGGTCAGGTCACCTGCTTCTCGATATCGAAGGGCGAGAGCGTGGGCGCGACGGTGTTGAACAGCACCTGGTTGCTGTTGATATCGGGCACGAAGTCGAGCCAGCCCTGTCGAACGGGGAAGGCGAGGATACGGGAGATCAGGTCCGGTCGCCCTCAGTCGTCGCCCGCTTCGGATTTGCGGAGCTCGGCCTTGAGGATGAAGGAGTTGGCAACCGCGATGGTGGCGCCCGACTTCAGTCCGGAGACGACCTCGTAGGAATCGTCGTCCGAGCGTCCGAGCTCGACCTCCCGCTTCTCGAAGCCCTCCTCAGTGCGCACGAAAACGACGCGCTCGCCCCCGACCGTCTGCAGGGCGGCCTTCGGGACGTGCACCTCGACCGCGTCGTTCGCGATCTCCACCCCGGCAGTGACGAAGGCGCCGGGGCGCCATGCAAGGTCAGGGTTCGGCAGGGCGACGATGACCCGCGCCGAGCGGGTGTCCGGGTTCAAGAACGGGCTGACGAAGACGACCTTGCCGTCGGCATGGCGGCCGCCGGCCTCATGGGCATGGGTGACAGCTACGGGTGCGCCCTCCCGAACCATGGCGAGCTCGTGTGTCGGCACCGACAGCTCGATCCATACGGTCGAGAGGTCGGCGACGGTGTAGATGTCGGCGGGGTCGCCCTTGCCGCCGACCGTCGTCCCGACCTCGACCTTGCGCTCGACGACCCGGCCGGCGAGCGACGAGCGGAGCTCGTACCGGCGCAGGGTGGATTGGTTCAGGGTGGCACCTTCTCGTTTCTGTGCGGCTGCGACATCGGTCGCGCTCAGCCCGAGGGCGGACAGCTTCTGGCTGGCGAGGTCGACGCGCAAGGTGGCTTCCGTGTAGGTTGCCCTGGTCCGCAGGTAGACCTGCTCCGACGAGATGCGCTTGTCCCAGAGCGCCTGCTGCCGGTCGAAGTTGGTCTTCTCCAGCTCGGCGCGTACCGAGGCGATGAGGTACTCGCTCTTGGCGTCGGCGACGTCACGGCTTTCGAGGACGGCGACGATCTCGTCCTTGGCAACCCGGTCGCCGAGGCGCTTGCGCATCTCCGTGACGGTACCCACGACCCGGGCCGGGACGCGCGCGATCCGGTCGGTGTCGGGGGTGATGGCGCCGGGTACCAGGAGGTGCCGGGCGAGCGTGCCGCCCTCGACTTTCACGACCGAGATGTTGAGCGCCGCCACCTCCTCGGGTCCCATCCGGATTGCGCCCTTCTCGGGGTGCTCCTCGCCCGGCTCGTACCCGTGCTTCCCGATCTCGTGGCCGTTCGTGGCCTTGGGGGTTCCCGGCTTCTTGACGTCGTCATCTCCGTCGGGCGGCGTCCCAGCCTTCGAGGGTTCGTGGTTGGCGGTGATGGGTGGCACGGTGATGGTGAACAGGTCTTTCGGCAGCCCGGCGGCGGCCAGATTGTCCCTGACGAAGCGGGCGACGGCGGGGACGGCTGCGCCTATGGCGATGCCGGTGGCCAGGAGGACCGCGAACAGGAGGAGGCGCATGGGGGCCGCTCGACAAGGACGCCGGACGGCCTGCTTGGGCGGTCACGGTCGTTCCCGTTGGATCAGGTGATGGACGAACCGGCGCCGAGATGTGGGCCGGGCGAACGCGCTCTTGGGAGCGCGGCGTCACCTTACGCGCGGGGCGGTCTCGCCAGTCGGTCGGGAGTGACGGAGGTCGGAACCTCGGCCACCCAGGAAAAGCCCAGGCCGGCGAACTCCGTCGACGGCGTGACGTGGGAGGAGACTTGGAGAGGGGCCACCTGATGGCAGCCACAAAGGAGGCGGCAGGCCAAACCCGGATTGCCGGCCTCGGTGGGCATGGGCGTGACTAGCGTCCCCACACCGATTGCGTTTTGGTAGCGGCCGCCATGATCAGCAAGATCGTCGCCGGAGCCCGCAACGGTCGAAACGATGAACATGGCCAGGGCAAGCAAGAGCGCGCGGGCACCGAATGCGCACCACTCCTGCAACACGGCACAACGCCTATGCCAACCGCCGACACCCATCGAGGTTCTTATGCGCGATTTTGGTTTGTTCGCACAAGAACAACCATCACGCCCCGACCCTCCCAAATCGGGAAGCCCCACTACCCGCGGCACGTCATCAAAGAAAGCGCGTCCTGTTCCGTTACAAGATCGGATGCGGCGGCTGCACCAAGCCCATCACCTGCACCATCCAAGCCATCGAGCCGTGCGCTCAAGTCGGGATCAATTTGCGGGCCGATCTCGTGTCCGTGGCCGCGGATCCGGCTGAGCCGCTGCTCGCGGCAGCTTGAAATGCCGCAGCGGCAACCAAACCTTCATCCCCCCATTTTCGTTTCACATGCGGACATGGTCCCGCCACCGAAATCGGTGTAAGCCAGACCTCATAAGCCTCGACCGGCAAATCATGCGCCTGACGGCGGTGGTGATCCTCGCGATCATCGCCTACGTCGCGCCGTCTGCCGTCCAAGCCCACGACGGCCATGCCCACCACGGTCGTCATCAATCAACGACTCAGGCGAACGCAGCGCCTCCCGTCGCGACGAGGCCGATTACCCTCCCGTCCCGCATCGTCGGTGGCCCTGCCGAAACCCGGCTTGCGCTCGACGGACAATCCCCGGCAGCCGAGCCGCTGTCTTCGCTGCAGGCTGACGATGCCGGTGGGAGATGCTGCCCTGTCGGCTGCAGGGGCTCATGCTGCGGGACGATGGTATGCTGCCCGTCCGGCGTCGTCGCCGGCGCCGCGTCGCTTTCCAGGCCCCTGTCTGGGAACGTCGTGCTGATCCCGCACGACGTCGATGCCCGTTCAGGCGTCGACCCCGAGGCCCTGCCCGAGCCCCCACGAACCCTCGCGTGAAGTAGGGCGCGCCTGAGGCGCGCGACGCCCGGAATGCGCCCGCTATCGGCGCCGTCCGGACTTCCCGACGCGAGGATTCCTATTCATGTCGACCCGTTTTGCCGCCGCCTATGGCGTGGTGGCGCTGCTTGCTGCCGTCCTAACGGGGCCTGCGCTTGCCCACGAGGGCCACGACCACGGCGCCGTGCCGCCGCCCCTCTCGAAGACCATCGCGCCGCGCGGCGAGGCGCTTTCGGACGCCTTCGAACTCGTCGCCGTCCCGCGCGACGGCACCCTGACGCTGTTCCTCGACCGCTTCCGGACGAACGAGCCGGTGCCCGGCGCGACCATCGAGGTCGAGACGCCGGACGGTCCCAGGGTCGCGACCGCCACGACCGACGGCGGCTACGCGCTGCCGGTCCCGTGGCTGTCGAAGCCCGGCCGGCACGAGCTCCTCGCGACCGTCACGGCCGGGGACGCGGTCGATGTGCTGACCGTGGCGGTCACAGTGCCCGACCCGAAGGTCGCCGCGGCCGCGGCGCCTGCCAAGCCGGCCCCGGCTCAGGCTGCCCTGGCGCGCGTCTCCGAGGTCGCCCACGGCATCAGGGAACGGCTGATGGCCAAGGACCCGGCCCTGGTGGCCGCGGTCGCCGTCGCCTTCCTGCTCGGCGTGCTCGTGACGGCGCTCGCACGCGGGCGCCGTGGCGCGCCGGCGGTGGCGCTGGTCGCCATCGGCATCACCCTCGTCCTCGGCACCGCCGCCTTCGCGCACGGCGACGAGGACCACGGCTCAACCGTTGAGGGCGCCGCCCTGATCGAGCCGCGCCAGACGACGCCGGCCTCGTCGGACCTCGCGCAGCGCCTGCCCGACGGCTCCGTCTTCGTGCCGAAGCCGACGCAACGGCTGCTGGTCCTGCGCACCATCATGACCGAGCAGGGCAGCTTCCACCGCTCGGTCGAGTTGCCGGGCCGCATCATCCCGGACCCGAACGCCAGCGGCGTCGTCCAGTCCTCGGTCGGCGGACGGATCTCGCCACCGCCGTCCGGCGTCTTCCCTCGCCTCGGCACGAAGGTTCGCAAGGGCGACGTGCTCGCCACGGTGACGCCGCCGGTCCAGGCCGTCGACGTCTCCGACATGCGCCAGCGCCAGGGCGAACTCGACCAGCAGATCGCCATCGTCGAGCGCCGGGTCGAGCGCTACCGGAAGCTCGCCACGACCGGCGCCGTCGCCACGACCCAGCTCGACGACGCGGTCGCGGAGCTCAATGGCCTGCACGACCGCCGCGCGGCCCTCGACAAGATCCGCCAGCAGCCCGAGGCCCTGGTCTCGCCCGTCGACGGCGTGGTGGCGCAGGCGACCGCAGTGGCCGGGCAGATGGCGGCGCCCGGCGCCATGGTCTTCCAGATCGTCGATCCAAACCGCCTCTGGGTCGAGGCCCTCAGCTTCGACGCTCTGACCGCGGCGCAGAACGCTACGGCCCGTCTCGCCGACGGACGGACCCTGAAGCTCGCCTACCAGGGCACGGGGCTCGCCGACCGCAACCAGGCCATACCGGTCCAGTTCGCGGTCCAGGGCGACGCCTCCGGCCTGCGGGTCGGCCAGTTCGTCACGGTGCTGGCCGGGACCGACACCGAGCAGGCCGGCCTGGCGCTGCCGCGCTCTGCCGTGGTGCGCACCGGCAACGGGCAGGACGTCGTCTACGAGCACACCACCGCCGAGCGCTTCGAGGCGCGGCCCGTTCGGGTCGAGCCGCTCGACGGCGGCCGGGTGCTCGTGGCCGAGGGGATCGGGTCCGGTAAGCGGGTCGTGACCCAGGGCGCCGAACTCCTCGACCAGGTTCGCTGAGGAGGCCGCCCGATGTTCACCTTCCTCGTCAGCCAGTCGGTCCGCAACCGCCTGCTCGTCCTCGCGCTCGCCGCGGTGCTGGTACTGTACGGCGCCTTCACCGCGACCAAGCTGCCGGTCGACGTCTTTCCCGACCTCAACAGACCCACCGTCACGGTCATGACGGAGGCGGAAGGGTACGCCCCCCAGGAGGTCGAGCAACTCGTCACTTATCCCATCGAGACCCGGATGAACGGTCTCCCCGGCGTGACCCGCGTGCGCTCGGTCTCGGGCGTGGGCCTGTCCATCACCTACGTCGAGTTCGACTGGGGGACCGACATCTATCGGAACCGGCAGCAGGTCGCGGAGCGCCTGTCCCTCGTCCAGGACCAGCTGCCCCGCGGCGTCACCCCTGTGATGGGCCCTGTCTCCTCGATCATGGGCCAGATCCTGCTGGTGGCGGTCACCAGCGAGACCGCGACCCCCATGCAGGTGCGCGAGGTCGCCGACTTCACCATCCGGCCGCGCCTGCTGACCATTCCGGGCGTGGCGCAGGTCATCCCCATCGGCGGCGAGGTGCGCCAGTTCCGGGTCAGCCCCAACCCAGCGGCGATGCGCGCGCTCGGGGTGACCAATGCCCAGCTGGAGACGGCGCTGGCGCAGTTCGGCACCAACGCCGGCGGCGGCTTCACCGATCAGAACGCCCGCGAGTACCTGATCCGGAGCATCGGCCGGACCATGAGCCTCGACGACCTGCGCAACCTCGTGGTCGCGACGGTCGCCGACACGCCTGTATACCTGCGCCAGGTCGGGGAGGTGTCCTTTGCCGCGAAGGTGAAGCGGGGCGACGCCGGCTACATGGCCAAGCCAGCGGTCATCGTCTCGGTCGAGAAACAACCCGACGTCGACACCGTGCGGCTGACCCGCAGCATCGAGACCGCACTGAAGGAACTCAACCCGAACCTGCCCGGCGGCATCAAGGCCGACCAAGTGCTGTTCCGGCAGGCAGACTTCATCGAGACCTCGATCCGCAACGTCGAGCGCGTCCTCGTCGAGGCCGTGCTGGTCGTGGCGGTGGTGCTGTTCGCCTTCCTGCTGAACGTGCGCACCACGGCGATCTCGCTGCTCGCCATCCCGGTCTCGGTGCTGACGACCGCGGTGGTGTTCCACCTGTTCGGGCTGTCCATCAACACGATGACGCTCGGGGGCCTGGCCATCGCCATCGGCGAGCTCGTCGACGACGCGGTGGTCGATGTCGAGAACATCTACCGGCGGCTCGGCGAGAACCGAAAGGCCGGCAACCCGAAGAGCGTGTTCCAGGTGGTGGTGGAGGCCTCGAACGAGGTGCGCTCCGGCATCGTCTACGCGACGCTGATCATCATCCTGGTGTTCGTGCCGCTCTTCGCCCTCTCGGGCATCGAGGGCCGGCTCTTCGCACCCCTGGGGCAGGCCTACATCATCTCCATCCTGGCGAGCCTGCTCACCTCCATCACCCTGACGCCGGTGCTGGCGTCGCTGCTGCTCCCGGGGCTCAGGAACCTTGAGGAGCACGACAGCCGCTTCCTCAAGCTGCTCAAGCGGGGCAACGCCGCCCTGCTGCGGGTCGCCTTCCGGCACAAGGGCTGGCTCGTCGGAAGCGTCGCCGTGGCGGTCGCCGCCGCGGGCGTCGCCGCCTGGAACCTGCCCCGGGCCTTCCTGCCTCCGTTCAACGAGGGCTCGTTCACGGTCAGCATGACCTTCAACCCGGGCATCTCGCTCGCCGAGAGCAACCGGGTCGGGCTGATCGCCGAGAAGCTGCTCCTGGACATCCCGGGCGTGAAGGCGGTGGGCCGCCGGACCGGTCGGGCCGAACTCGACGAGCACGCCGAGGGCGTCCACTCCTCCGAGATCGACGTGGCGCTCGACGAAGGTACGAAGCGTCCGAAGGAGGCGCTGGTCGCCGACATCCGCGGGCGCCTCGCCGCCCTTCCGGTGGCGGTCAACGTCGGCCAGCCGATCTCGCACAGGCTCGACCACATGCTCTCGGGCGTGCGGGCCGAGATCGCGCTCAAGGTGTTCGGCGACGACCTCGACGCCCTGCGGCGGGTCGCGAACTCCCTGCGCGACCGCATGGCCTCGATCCCGGGTCTCGCGGACCTGCAAGTCGAGCGGCAGGTGCGCATCCCGCAGCTTGAGGTGCGCGTCGACTACACCCGGGCGGCCCTTTACGGCGTCCAGCCCGCGGCCGTCGTCGAGCAGATCAGCCGCCTCTCCAACGGTCGGGTGGTCTCGACGGTCGTCGACGGCGTGCGCCGCTTCGACGTGGTATTGCGCCTCGCCGAGAACCGCCGGACGACGACGGGGCTGGGCGACCTCCTCCTGGAGACGCCCTCGGGCTGGGTGCCGGCGCGCCAGGTCGCCGACATCCGCGAGACCGACGGGCCGAACCAGATCCTGCGCGAGAACGCCCGGCGCCGCATCGTGGTGCAGGCCAACACCACGGCCGGCACCGACATGGCGACCGTCGTGGCCGCCATCCGCGAGGCGGTGGCGAAGGAGCCGATGCCGCCCGGCTTCTTCACCAGCCTGGAAGGCACTTTCCAGGCGCAGGAGGAGGCGAGCCGGACCATCGCGGCGCTCTCGGCGCTCTCTCTGGCCCTGGTCTTCGCCATCCTGTTCAGCCGCTACCGCTCGGCCGCCCTGGCGCTCATCATCATGGGCAACGTGCCGCTCGCCCTGATCGGCTCGGTGGCCGCGCTCTGGCTGGTGGGGCAGCCGCTCTCGGTGGCGTCGATGATCGGCTTCATCACGCTGACCGGCATCGCCGCCCGCAACGGCATCCTGAAGATCAGCCACTACCTGAACCTGTCACTGCACGAGGGTATGCCGTTCGGGCCCGACCTCGTGGTGCGCGGCAGCCTGGAGCGGCTGACCCCGGTGCTGATGACGGCGCTCTCGGCGGGCGTGGCGCTGGTGCCGCTGCTCTACGACGCCGCGAGCCCGGGCAAGGAGATCCTGCACCCGGTGGCGGTGACGATCTTCGGCGGCCTCGTCAGCGCGACGCTGCTCGACACCTTCCTGACCCCCGTCCTGTTCCTGCGCTTCGGCCGCAAGCCGCTGGAGCGGCTGCACGCCCTGCACGCCGAGGCGCCGGCCGACCCGTCCCCGGACGGCGCGCGACCGCGCCCGGCCGAGGCCTACTGACCCCCGAGGAGAACCAGCATGATCCTGCACAGACTGACCCTCGTCGCCGGCCTGATGGCGGCGACCGCGGCGTACGCCCACGAAAGCGCCGGCCAGCACGGCGGCCGGGTAGCCGACGCCGGGAAGTTCCACGTCGAGCTCGCTACCAAGGGCGAGACCGTCGACGTCTTCCTGTCGGACGGCGGCCAGAAGCCGGTGCCGGCCACGGGCTTCAAGGGCACGGCCATCCTCGTCGTCGGCGGCAAGCCGACCCGGGTCCCCCTGCAGCCGGCCGACGGCAACCGACTGACAGGGACGGCCCCGGTGGCGCTCGGGGACAGCCCGAAGGGCGCCGTGCAGCTCACCGCGCCCGACGGTGCCACGGCCAGCGGCAAGTTCGACTGAACATCGCCCCCTGTCGCGAGCGCGACCGGAAGGGGGCCTGAAGATCCCACGCAGGGATGCAGGGGGAGCCGCCCGAGGCGGGTGCCCGTGCCGGAGCCATCGGTCGACGAGCTGCACGCCGGCGACCGGCCAACCTCAATGAGCCAAGGAGTTCACCACATGAAAATCGCCGCTCTCGCCACCCTTCTGATGGCCTTCGGTGCGGCATCGCCCGCCTTCGCCGACGACCAGGGCAACGCGAACGCCGAGCAGCAGACGCAGCCCACGCCGAGCCGCGGCGGCACGGCGGGAGGGCCTGCCCACGACATGCGTCTCGGGGACACGGCCCCCGCGAAGTCCGGCGAGCGGATGGACCACGGACGTTCCGACGGAACGGCCACCAAGCCTCCCCACGGTCACTGAACGCCGCCGCGCCTCACGACGCCCCGTCGCGCCGGAGCGGACGTCCGTTCCGGCGCGACGGCATCCCACGCCATCGAAAAAGGTAACGACCATGAAAATCCCGAACACGCTCGCCATCGCCGCCATTCTCGGTCTCGGTTTGGCCGGTACCGCCCACGCGCAGGACATGAAGGACCACGGTTCGATGTCCTCCATGAAGCCGGACCCGAAGGACGACGCCTCGACCAAGGACTTCAAGGCCGCCGACATGGCCATGATGAAGGACATGGCCGTCGCTTACACCGGCAACCCGGACGTCGATTTCCGCACCCACATGATTCCGCACCACAAGGGCGCGGTCGCGATGGCCAGGGTTGCCCTGAAGCACGCCAAGGACCCGTCCACCAAGGCTATGGCCCAGAAGATCATCGACGACCAGGAGAAGGAGATCGGCGAGATGGAGGCGTGGCTGAAGCAGCACGCCAAGTAGGTCGGCCGCGCCCCGATCCGGGGCACCCATCCCGACGGGGACGCCCGCCGTCCCCGTCACCTGTTCGACGTCCTTGGACAGCCTCGGCCTGCTTCCCGTCACCGGAAGCCGGTGACCGAAGGCGATGCGAACCCACGGGAGCCAGGTCATGCCGCATAGCGTCCCCCCCTCGCACGAGCGCCACGGCCATCATGCCGGGCACGACCATGCGCAACTTGGGCACGGTGATCACGAGACCCAGGCTTCCGGCACCGGGACGGTCAAGGATCCCGTCTGCGGGATGACGGTCGATCCGCACGCCGCGAAGCATCGGGCCGAGCACGCCGGGCACCCGTACTACTTCTGCTCGAACGGATGCCGGACCAAGTTCGAGGCCGATCCGGTCCGCTACCTCGATCCGGGGCAGGCGAGGGTGGAGCCGGTGCCGGAGGGTACGATCTACACCTGCCCGATGCACCCGGAGGTGCGGCAGGTCGGCCCGGGAGGCTGCCCCATCTGCGGGATGGCGCTTGAGCCGGCCGTGGTCGGCGCCGACACCGGCCCCAGCGAGGAGTTGGTCGACATGACCCGACGCTTTCGGGTCGGGCTCGTGCTGACGCTCCCCGTCTTCGTCCTGGAGATGGGTGGCCACCTGTTCGGGCTGGCGGAACGCCTCGGGCAGCAAACCTCGAACTGGATACAGTTCGTGCTCGCCGCGCCTGTGGTGCTCTGGGCGGGCTGGCCGTTCTTCGTGCGTGGCTATCGTTCCGTGGTCTCGCGCAACCTCAACATGTTCACGCTGGTTTCGCTGGGGACGGGCTGCGCCTTCCTCTACAGCGTCGTCGCCACAGCTGCCCCGGGCCTGTTCCCGCAGGCCCTGCGCGGGCATGGCGGGGCCGTGCCTGCCTACTTCGAGGCGGCGGCCGTCATCACGGTTCTGGTGCTCCTCGGGCAGGTACTGGAACTTCGCGCCCGCGAGAGCACCGGCGGCGCGATCCGTGCCCTGCTCGACCTGACGCCGAAGACGGCCCACCGCATTCGACCGGACGGCTCCGAGGAAGAGACGTCCCTCGACGCCATCGCGGCCGGCGACCGGTTGCGGGTGCGCCCGGGCGAGAAGGTGCCGGTCGACGGCTTCGTCGCCGAGGGGCGGAGCTCGGTGGACGAGAGCCTGGTGACGGGGGAATCGATGCCGGTCACCAAGGCGGCGGGCGCCCCCGTGGTCGGCGGCAGCCTGAACCAGTCCGGGGCCCTCGTGATCGAGGCCACGAAGGTCGGGCGCGACACCATGCTGGCCCGCATCGTCCAGATGGTGGCCGAGGCCCAGCGCTCGCGCGCACCCATCCAGCGCCTCGCCGACCAAGTGGCCGGCTGGTTCGTGCCCGCCGTCATCGGCGTGGCGGTCCTCGCGTTCCTCGCCTGGATGGTCTTCGGGCCGGAGCCGCGCTTCACCTTCGCGCTCTTGGCCGCCGTCGCGGTGCTCATCATTGCCTGCCCCTGCGCGCTCGGGCTCGCCACGCCGATGTCCATCATGGTCGGCGTCGGACGGGGTGCCGGGGCCGGCGTCCTGGTCAAGAACGCCGAGGCCCTGGAGCGCATGGAGCGGGTGGGCACCCTCCTGGTCGACAAGACAGGCACGCTGACCGAGGGCAAGCCGGCGGTCACCCGGATCGTGCCTTCAGCTAGCTTCGATGAGGCTACGGTGCTGCGCCTCGCGGCGAGCGTCGAGCGGGCGAGCGAGCACCCGCTGGCCACGGCGGTCGTGCGGGCCGCGGAGGAGCGCGGCGTCGCGACCGCCGCCGTCGCCGACTTCGAAAGCCCGACCGGCAAGGGCGCGTTCGGCACCGTGGAGGGGCGCCGGGTTGCGCTCGGCAACGCGGCCTTCCTGCGCGAGCATGGCGTGGACGTGTCGGCATATGCGGCAGGGGCGGACGAACTGAGGCGAGACGGCGCGACCGCGATCTTCGCCGCCGTCGACGGACGGGTGGCGGGCGTCATCGCCATCGCCGACCCCGTCAAGGCGACGACCGCGGAGGCGCTGGCGGCGCTCCGGACCGAGGGCATCCGGGTGGTGATGCTGACCGGCGACAACCGCACCACCGCCGAGGCCGTCGCCCGCCGCCTCGGCATCGAGGAGGTCGAGGCGGAGGTGCTGCCCGACCGGAAGGCCGCCGTGGTCGAGCGCTACAAGGCGGCCGGGCAGGTGGTCGCCATGGCGGGCGACGGCGTCAACGACGCCCCCGCGCTCGCCGCGGCGGACGTCGGCATCGCGATGGGCACCGGCACGGACGTGGCCATCGAGAGCGCCGGCCTGACGCTGCTCAAGGGCGACTTGATGGGGATCGTGCGGGCGCGGCGCCTTTCGAAGGCGGTGATGGGCAACATCCGCCAGAACCTGTTCTTCGCCTTCGTCTACAACGCCGCCGGCGTGCCGGTCGCGGCCGGGGTGCTGTACCCGTTCCTGGGTATCCTGCTCTCGCCCGTCATCGCCGCCGCTGCCATGGCGCTGTCCTCGGTCAGCGTCATCGGCAACGCCCTGCGCCTGCGGACGGCCCGGCTCGATCCTTGAGGCTACGTGTCGGCCGAGCAGGGTCTGCGCGTGAGCATGATCGCGGCAGCACCATGGGTCCGCAGACCCGGCATGTGAGCCGCGCACGGGCCCCCGCGGCCTCGGGACGAAGCACAGAAAGGTGATCGTCCCCTCGCTCGCACCGGCCGGGGTCAATCTTGAACGGCGTGTGAGGCCAGGCCACCTGACGGGCCGCGCCTGCGGATGGGCGCCCTACGGAGAAGATCATGCCGCACCACGACACGACGGCCCTCTCGGGGGTCATTCAGCACGTTTTTGCCCATCGCTTCACGGTGGAGGCCGGCGGCGGGACGCATCTGGCCGATCTCGGCCCTAAGGGAGCGGAGGCCTTCCCGCTCGTGGCGGGCCTGCATGTGGACATCGAGGGCGAGCGTCGCCCGTCCGAGATCAAGGTGACGCGGATCGCAGCCGAGAGCCGGGAACCCGTGCACATCCAGCATAAGAAGCCTTGTCACCCGCCTGGCGATAAGCGACCGGACATGCCGGCCGACCCATCGCGCGTGCTGGAGGCGGTGAAGGCCGCGGGCTGGACCCCGTCGGGGGACCTTCGCCGCAAGCCGAAGCACTTCGAAGTTCTCGCGCGCCAGGCTGGCGGGGCGTGGGCCGAGCTTCACGTGGATTTCGGCGGGACGATCTACAAGAACAAGTCACCCGATCCTACGAAGTGGGCCGCTGCCCTGGCCTAACGGCTTCGACGGGGCGGCGCACGTGCGCCGCCCCGTTCAGAGTTCGTCCTGCCGCCGACGGCCGGGGATCACGCGTTCGGGCGGGCGGCGCTTATCCGGCCCTCGGCTTGGTCCGGACCGCAACGATGGAAGCGACATCCCTCCGCCGGTCAATTTTTCCGGCGTGATATGGCCGAGGCAACGGCCTCCAAGCGGCACCGTTCGTCGCAACGAGGGCCTCCTGAACGGCCCCATGTCCGGAATTCACCCCAGTCCGGCCAGCGGCGACCTAGCTCCGGGTCGACCTCACCTCCGTTCACCGCGGCGGAATCCTCCCCGCTCCGGAGGCGACAGGTTCGGCGTCGGCGGAACCGGCGCCGCGGCGGGCGAAGGCGGTCAGCACCAGTCGGTCCGGCCCTTCCTCAGCCAGAAGTGACTCTGGCATCCCACTTGACGCCAGACGCTCGGCGTCAGCGACGCGGTCCCGTCCCAGTGTCGGCGGATGCGCCAGCCCGGCCGGTCGCCGGGAACGAGCGAGAGCTTGATCGTCTCGCCGCAGCCGCACGGGCACCCGAAGGCCGCGAACCACTGATGGCCATCCTCACCCACGACGTAGACCGTGCGAGGCGCGGGCGTATCGGGCTCCTCGTCGACGAAATCCACGGTGTGACGCCCGAGGCGGCGGGCGACCCAGGACAGGGACGCCCGGAGCAGCGTAACGGGAAGTCCCGCCATCACGCCGCCCTCATGAGCATGTCGAGATGCGGTCGGTTCAGGAACGGCCTCATGTCGCCTCGACCGAGGTATCGCGCGAGCGCGTCGTCCGTGCCCTCTTCCGGCGCGAACTGCCAGAACCCGGCCGTCAGGCTTAGGGTCTGGACGGCGAAATCGCCGTTCGGGTCGAGCCGCGACGGATGCAACCTCAGCAGCAACTCGACCACCGCGAGGCTGGAGAACAGGCCGTTCACCGCACCCACGGCCGGCCGCTCCTGCGGCACGCCGCGGATGTAGCCGCGCGCGAGGCGGTCCTCGTAGGCCGCGGGGTCCTGCCTCCTCAGGCTTTCGGCCTCAAGCATCCCGTCCGTGTAGAGACCGCGTCCCCGGAGGCTGGAGCGCCCCGGCTGCAGGTAGTGGACCGACCCGCAGATCTGGTCGATGCCACCCTCGCCATCGGCGTCGAGCATCACCCCGATGTCCAGGTAGGCCAGGACGTAGAACGTCGCGAGGCGATTCAGCAGGTCGCGGCCCTCGACCCCGTCCATGCACCCGAACACGACGTCGCAGGTCGAAACGGCCCTGAGCGCGTCCGGTCGGGACAGGTCGCAGGGAAAGGCCTCCACCCTCGCACCGAGCCCGAGGCGTTCGACGAAGGCCGCCAGAACCTCCACCTTCGGCCGACCCACGTCGGCGAGCGTCGTGTTGACGATGCGGTTGAGGTTCTTGTCCTCGACCAGGTCGGGGTCGACCAGCACGATCTCGCCGACGCCGAGGCGGGCGATCTGGTCAACGACCGGACCGCCGGTCCCGGAGCACCCCACGACCCCGACGCGGAGGTGCCGCATCGCCTCGAACGTCGCGCGTCCGAAGGCTTGGGCGTGCCGCCGCGCGAACTCGGGAACGGCCTGGGCGGCGTGAACGGGGGGCCGGTGGAAGCGGAGGTCATCGCCGACGACGCCGACGTGGTCGAGCGGCGCGTGCGTGCCGTCCTCGCCATGGGCCCGGGCGATCATCGTCCCGTCCGGGACCATCACCGCGCTGAGGTGCGGCTGGCCGTCGTCGACCCAGGCATGGACCCCGCCGAACAGGTCGGCATCCGCGGCGTCGTCCACCTCGCTGAAGCGCAGGTCGCCGCCCGGATGGCTGTGGACCTTGGCCACGGCCATGCCGCGCTTCGCCGCCTCCGCGAGCAGGGGCTCCAGGTAGGCGGTCGGCCAAGTCACGCGCCTGTCGGTGCGCTCGCAGGCATGGTGCGGGATCGGGACGATCCGGTTCACGACGAATTTCGTCCGTCCGGGCGAGGCGGCGCGCCCGCAGAGCATCAGGGCGACCGCCTCGCGGCCGTCGCCGGGGAAGAGGTGGGCGCAAAGCGCGGCGTGTTGCGCGCCGGTCAGGGCGAGGGTGGTGCGCATGTCAGGCGGCCCCCACTTCCTTGGCGAGGCAATGCTCGACCAGCGCGAGGTGCGTGCCGATGTCGTCGACGTCCGGGCGCCAGGGGTTCTCGCCGGTGCGGTGACGCGACCAACCCTGCCAGTGCTTGCCCTCGAAGGTGTCCCCGACCAGGGCGCGGATCGGAACCCCGTCGGCCCGGGCGAGCGGGGGGTGGAAGTAGAACATGTCGATCTGAGTCGAGGGATACCCCGGCAGCAGGCGCAGCATCAGGTCCGCCTTGGCCGGGGCGTACCCGGTGCGGACGGGATAGTCGCGGACGACGACGCGGGTGGCGCCCGCCTCCTGGATCGCCTCCCAGCGGTGGCCGGCCGCGTCGAGCGTCTCCTCGTCGCCTTCGGGAAGCGCGAAATCCCGGCGGCGGGGGAGCGGCTGCTCCCCCTCCGTCTGGTCGAGCGGCAGGGTGACGAAGCGCTCCTCGCCGCTGTCGCTCACGTGCACGACCTCGTCGAGGCCGATGCGCTTCAACTGGGCGCCGACCTTCTGGAAAATCTTCCAGCGATCCGGGTGCGCCTTGCCCGCGATAACGAGCAGGTCTCGGCCGGTGAGGTCCGGCAGCGGGTTCTCGTAGCTCTTCTTGTCGATGCGGAAGCCGTAGACCTTGACCGCGCGGACGCCGTCCTCGTCCGTGCGGGGGGCGTCGTCGTCGTGGTGGCCGTGGTTCTCGTTGGTGTTCATCCCGTTGCCTTTCGATCATCCCGGGAAGCCATCCTTCCCGGCCCGTCGAGGGGTTGATCGAAAGGGGCCGGCCAAGCCGGAAACGGCCGGGCCAAGTTTTTTTCGGCCGCGGGCCGAGCAGTCTGTTAGGGGCTCCGGGCCGCGCTACCGGCCCCACGCCAGGGGTCGCCGCACCACCGCCGAGCCGCCGGGAAGGCCGGGGCAGGCGAAGTGATGCGGGCAGCGCGGGCAGCGGGATCCCACGCTCGGGGCGAACAGTCCCGCCCCGATGCCGGACATGTGAGCGACGACGGCGGCACGAAGCTCGTCCCGCTTCTTCGGCGGGATCTCCACCGGTTGCCGGCTGCCGCCGGTGAGATGCACCGCCTCGACCACAACGGGTTCGCCGAACGTCACCTCCGCCGCGGCATCCAGGACGATGTACTCGATCTCCTTCAGCAGCGCCGACGGTGCCTTCCTCGTCGCGACGCGGCGCACGACGAGGCGTCCGTCCGCGTTGCGGACCACGTCGTGCGCCCTGGAAAGGACGCTTCCTCCCGCAACGGCCAGGCTCAAGGCCTCGGGAGGCAGCCTGCCTTCCTCGTCACGCAGGCCGAGGAGGAACCGCAGCATCTCGTCCGCGATGGTCCTGTAAGCCTCGGCGTGCCCGTGGTCGACCGGGCCGTGCTCGGTCCAGGCCGCGGCGAAGGCCTCGCCGAAGCCCTCCGGCTCAGCGCGCCCGGCGTCGAAGTTGCGGTCGAGCCAACGGACCGTCTCCGCCACGGCGTTGTGCATCCGCATGTACGGCGTCTCGTCGCGGCGTCCGCCCAGGCCGAGCAGGTAGGTGTAGAGGAAGCGCAGCCCGCATTTCCCGTAGGAATCGAGGTGCTGGTGGTCGAGCGCGAACGGCGTCTCCCATGTGATGGGAACGGCGGCCGGGCCGGATGGCGGCGGAGGCGACGGGAGCCGGACGAGTGCGGGCGGCCGGCCCAGCGTGGCGGCGATCCGGGCGTTGTAGTCGGACGGGTTCCGCTTCTTGGTCCCGCCGGCCATCATGGTGGACCGGTAGAGGCGCAGGTCGTCTCGCGCGCGGGAGAGCAGGACGAAGAAGAGGCAGGCCTCCTGCTCTTCGTGGCCCGTCAGGCAGGCCTGCGGGCCGGTGAGGCCGTCGCTGCCCTCGATCAGCGCGTCCGGCGGCGGGCAAGGCGGCGGCTTGGCCGTTCGCGGCAGGCCCGTCTTGATCATGCCGGGCGCATGGACGAGCTGGAACTCCAAGCCCTTGCAGGCGTGGATCGTCATGATGCGCACCGCGTCCAGTTCGAGGGCGGCGTCCGGGACGTGCCTGAGCGATTTCTCCTCGCCGAGGACGACCAGCCTCTTGATCCGGCGGAGCGCCTCGAAGGTCGGGAACTGACCCTCGACCGGCAATGACCGCAGGAAGTTCAGGAATTGCCAGATCGCAATGCCCGCCATCCGTTCGGGCAGGGTACCTGAGGCCGCGATCCTCCGGCCGATGCCGAGCCGGTCCAGCACCAGCGCGCTCGCGATGCGCCACGGAGGCGTCCGATCCGCGAAGCCCCCGCAGACCTCTCGCAGGCGCCGCAGCGGCGCCGTCGCCGAGGGGCCGAGGCCGGGGATGGCGTCGGCGGCGGCCAGCCAGTCGAGGGGCGGCCCTGAAGCGTCCCTCAGATGGGCGGCGACCGCGGCGACGTCGCCGAGCTCCATCTCGAACCCCGGCATCGTGGCGACGCGGACGAGCGTTGCGGCGCGGGGATCGTGGAAGAGTGCGAGCATGCAGAGCAGCTCCTTCACCTCCGGCCGTTCGAACAGCGGCCCGAGGTAGAGGACCGGTACGTCCCGGGCGATCAGGCCTGCGGCGAACTCCGCGAGGCGGTCGTTGGTCGTGCACAGGACCGCCTGTTCGCGGTAGTCCACCCCCGCAGCCTTCGCCTGCGCCGCGGAGGCGGCCACCAGCGCGACCTCGTCGTCGGGGGTGCCGGCGTCGTGCAGCACCGGTTTGAGGCCGGACGCCCCCCTGTCGGGGGCTAGGCCGAGCGCGCCGAGCGGGCGGAAGGCGTCGACGCTCGCGGCGAAGCTCGTGAAGGTGTCGATGATCTCCTTGCGCGACCGGTAGTTGACGTCGAGCGCCCCGAGGGTCGCCCCGGGATAGTGCGCCCGGAACGCGGCCATGCTGGCCGAGGTGGCGCCCCGGAACCGGTAGATCGATTGGCGGGCGTCGCCGACGACCCACAGCCGCTCGCCCTCGTCGGCCGCCAGCGCCCGGATCAAGCGCACGGTGGCGAGGTTGACGTCCTGGTACTCGTCGACGAGCAGGTGGCGATGGCGGAGCGACAGCGCCTTGGCCACGTCGGGATGCTCGGCCGCAAGTCGCACGGGCCTCATGACGAGGTCACCGAAATCGAGGGCATCGGCCTCCGAGAGCAGCCTCTCGTAAGCCTCGTAGACGATGGCTTCCTCATGCGCCCGCGCCGCCCTCAGGCGCGTCGCGTCGTCCGTGGCGGCACGCTGCATCGCATCGGCCAATTCACGGTAGCGCACGTGGTCGACGAGTTCGTCCTTGGCGCGGGAAATGGCCGAGAGGATGTTCGAGAGATCCTGCACCGGGTCCCAGAGGTCCCGGTAATGCGCCAGCGGCAGGCTCGCCAGAACCCCCTCCAGCATCGTGATGGCCGTGGGCTTGTCGACGAGCTTCGGGCTCGCGCTTCGTCCGAGGCGTTCGTGGAAGCGGCGGATCACGTCCAGCCCGAACGCGTGGAAGGTGCCCGTCCAGACCGAGGCGGCCGCCTCGGGCCGCGACAGGGCGAGCCGATCCATCAGCTCGGCCGCCGCCTTGTTCGAGAAGGTCAGGACGAGGATTCCGTTCGGGTCGATCCCCTCGTCGACGAGGCTCTCGATCCTTCTGACCAACGTGCGGGTCTTGCCCGTCCCGGGCCCCGCCTGGAGCAGGTAGGGGCCGCCACGATGGGCGACCGCCGCATCCTGGCTCGGGTCCGGCCGCATCGTGGCCGCGGGGGCGGGGGCGGCGTCCGGCACGACGGGAAGCAGTAGCGCGTCCAGCAGTTGCTGGGTCACCACGTCCGGGCAGATGCCGAGCCGCCCGGCGATGTCGGCGACGCTCATCCCGTCTTGGTGATGGCGACGCGCGACGGCTCGCGGCAGCACCAGTTCGCGCGCGAACAGGTCGGCCTGGACCTCGCGGCGCTCCCCACGCCCGTAGTCGGCCAGCCGCTCGACGGCGATGCCGCTCTCGGAGGATCGGCTCGGGTCGGTATGCGTAGTGACGACGGGAGCGGTCCCGCCGTGCATCACCACGTGCCCGAGCTCATGTCCGAGCAGGAGCGCATCGCCTCCGGGGGTGCCCGTCTCGCCGTACAGGATGCCCTTCGACTTCGGGTCGAGCCGTGCCCGGCCTCCGTTCAGGGAGACGTCGCCCGCGTGGACGGGCTGGTGCCAGAGGCCGTGGCCCTCAATGGCCCGCACGGCAAGGTCGAACGGCTGCCAGGGATCGGCTCCCTCGGCGACCATCTCGGCATGGATGCGGGCGGCCTGCTTCCGCCCCGCCTCAATCGGATCCACGTTCGGCCTCTGCCATCGCGAGCAGACGCCGCCGTTGATCCGCCGTCAGGCCCGAGCTCGCCACCGCCTCCTCGAAAGTCTGCTTCACGCCGACCTCCGGCTTGCCGTCGGCCTTGGCCATCGTTCCGGCCGGCATGGATGCGGGGCGCTCCAACAGGGCGATGACCGTGTCGACGCCATGCCCGACCTCGTCCGCGATGTCCCTGGCCAGCGCCTTGGGGAAGGACGCGGCCTCGATAAGGCCATCCCGGACCTTGATCAGGAAGGCGGGTGTCACTCCGAGCCGGGCCGCGAGCCGTGGGAATGACGGGCCGGCGAAGCCCGCGAAGACGTCCGGCGAAGGCTCGACCACCGCGCCGGCCCGGGACTTCGCCGGGGGGCTGGCGATGCCTGCCTGGAAGCGAGCCCATGCCGACGACACGGTGCGCGCCGTCGCGGCGTCAGCCGCGGGGACCGGCCGCGAGGGTTCCAGCACCAACTCGACCGCAAGGTCGGTGAGCTCGCGGCGGAGGTCCGGGTACTCCTTCGTAAAGGCCTCCAACCGCTTCGGGGTGGGTTCGCCTTCCGCCGCGAAGGTCAGGAGGATTTCCTGCGCGCGGTGCGAGGGGCTGGTCGTCATCGTCTCTCTCCGAGTTCCCGACGCAGCGTCTCGTACGCATTCCTGAGGCGATAACGTACCGCCCGGTCCGAGACGCCGCAAAGCTTCGCTATGGTCTCCGTGTCCCCTCCCTCGATGCGGTGGCCTTCGAGGAAGAGGGCTACGGCTTCCCGCTGAAGGGGTGGCAGACGGTCGATCGCGCGAAGCAGCTCGTTCCGGAAATGTTCTTTTTCCTGTTCGGACCCGTCGGCGGCGAAGGCTTGGCTGATACGGTTCGTCAGGGCCGGGACGGCATCACCTTCACCGTCGCCCATGTCTTCGATGTGGTCGGTCCCCTCCGCCCGGCTTTCGGAACGCCGCAGCACGCCGATGCGCAAGGCGGTCATGGCGCGGGCGAACCGCACCTCGAAGAAATCCAGCTTGATGCCCGGAGACTGCCTGTCCTCGACGAGGAGATCGACGAGGCGGTTGACGACCTCGGTCCGCAACTCCTCCGCGTCGTAGCGGCGGCTGGTCCGGATCGAGCCCTTCAGGGAGCGCTCGACCCTCTCGATCAACACCTCGAACAGTCTCTGGAAACGGGTGTCCGTGTTGTCGTGGCGTGTCGAACGCAGCAGATGGACCAAGCATTCGCTCTCGACGTAGCCGGGCGCCTTGGGGTCCTCCGCCCGTGCCTCACGCACGATCCCATCCAGGTCGAGGGCGGCCAATCGGTCGAGGGCGGCTTCTATCGAAGGGGGGCGCACATACGACTCTCCCTTCTTGGTTCGTCGGTTGAGCGGGGGAGCCATCGCGAAGTCGGGATCAAGCCATGGAAACGGGGATCACCCAGCTCACGTGGCCACTTAGAGTGGCCGAAATTCGGCAGCGCCGACACGGTTGTGCAATGGCTTGGGGATCTTGCGCGCCGCCATGAACTCAATCGCCTTGGGATGTCGAGGAGCGGCATACCCGCTCCGGCGGGGACCGCGGGTTCGAGACGGCGGGCCTCGCATCGTCGGCACAAGACTCAGCCGATGATGGGCGCTCAAGGTGTCGCGGGCCGGCTCGGCGGAGTAGTCGCTTCCCCCATCCACATCAGGCTCATCCGAGGCGCGGGGGCACGGCGGCAACTCTCTTCCCCGAGCGCGACCGTGAGGCGTCCGCCTCATGCACGGGAGGGCGCAAACCGGCGCCCTCCCGACACGCGGTCTCCTACCGTCGCGGACTTGGCTCCCGCGGACCGCCGAGGGTGTGGACCCAAGGCCTTTCGGGTGGGCGCCGCGCCTTGGAGCCAACCAGCCTTTTGCGCTCCGACGGCGGCGGCAGGACCTTGACCGACGGGGGCCCGAAGAAGGCGAGTTGGACAGCCAGGGACGTGCCCATGGCGAGCTCCTGGTCGACCGCCGCCAGACGGAAGGTCCGCCCCGCCACCATCGCTTCGATCTGGCGCAGGTCGACGGGGTCGACCACTGCGGCGACCTCGAAACGGCCGCCGGAATCCTCGCCATCCAGGAACTCGATCCACTCGTCGGACCGGTAGGCGAGGCCGACGACCATCAGGTCGGCCCCGGCAATCTTCGTCGGCGGATACAAGGGTTCGGGCACCCCCGGGCCGACGGCCGACGCGCCCGCGTCACCGGGCGTCTCCCGCGCTTCGCGTGCGGGATCTCGATCATGCTTCGTGTTCAATGACAGCTCCGCGCTGGCGACGCACAGCCGGTCGATGCCTGGCGGCTGGCGTCGTTCGAGCCGGAGCGGAACGGGGACTCTTGCCAAGGGCGGTGGGAGATGCGAATCCACTGCCCATGCGCCGAAGCGCCCGTTTCCGCCCTCGGCGGTTCGGGGTTGCTGACCGGGGTGCCTTTGGCCTCGTGAGGGCGCACCCCGGTCGATGGATCGCAAGGAGGCGTGTGTGGGCGGCTACCCGCACACGCCTACCTGCGCGACGGCGGTTCCGGAACTTTCATTCCCTTACTCCTGGTCGGCTCGGGCCGACGCGGCCCGGGCAGCGCCTTGTACCGCGAGCACGGCCCTGGGAGTCAAGTCTGACCACCGCCTTTTACTGCAGGATCGGCCTGCGATCTGGCATGATCGCGAGATGATGCTCGATTGAAGCAGGATATCAGAGTGGCGTCGAAGCATTCCAAGGATTGAATAGCCTATTCTTTCGGATTTGATCTTGAAATATGAAAAAGCTCAATCCAGGCAGTCACTTATACAGAATGCCCGATCAAAGAGGCGACGGAAGGAGCAACGACGCAATCCTTGCCCCTGCTCCGGCAATCCTTCGCTGGCGGGTGGAGGAAACCGCGGGCAGGCTTGGCACCGCCGCGCCGACCTCAAGGGCGATCCGCGTGTCGGAAGCGGGGCGGCCCATGGTGCGCGATGTGGGTTGAGTCGGCCGCCGGTCCCATCCGGCCCAAGTATCGAGGCGGCCTGGGCGACGGTGGTACATAGCCGTCTCCGGAGCGGCCGGTGCCGCGCGAAAGCGTCATGTCCGGGTGGATGCCGGGCCCGCGCTTAGCCCTGCGGGCCGTCGACCGGGGGCATGCCTTCCCCGAGCGGGGATATTTTTTCCGCCTGGTGGTTGCCGGACACCGTCCCGGTAATGGCCGACGCAATATCTCCGCTTTCCCACCCCTTAGTACCGCACCGGAGCAATCCAGAGCAAAAGGGGGCCGCCAATACAATGGCGGCCCTTGGCCTTTGCGACCGACGCAGATCACTCCTTCCGCGCCTGCGCCCGATTACCTCGGGGACGATGGCAGCAAGGCGGCACCAGGAAAAGCCTTTGATGACCTCCTGGGCGAAGCCGCGGAGTGGGCAAAGAAGGAGCACAGCCCCTGATTTTATATTAGGATCGCCTAAATAAGATAAGGCTGACATTCTGGGATACGGACCGATGGACGTAGCGACTCCGACCGACCTGATGCGCCTGCAGGACAAGGCCGCCGACGCGGCCCGCCTGCTCCGCCTCCTCGCCAACGAGAAGCGGTTGCTCATCCTGTGCCTGCTGGTCGCCCGCGGCGAGATGGACGTGACCAGCCTCGCCGGGGAGGTCGAGCTCAGCCAATCGGCCCTGTCGCAGCACCTCGCCAAGCTGCGCGAGGATGGGTTGGTCGCGTTCCGGCGCGAGAGCCAGACGATCCACTACCGCCTTGAGGACCCCAGGGCCGCGCGGGTGCTGGCGACCCTCAAGGACATCTTCTGCCCGGAGCTCGGCTGACCGGTCTCAGCCCGGGAGGATCTCCGCCTCAAGCCCCGGGCGATCCGTCCGGTTGCGCAGCCGCAGGCTCAGGCCACTCCGGCGGGACGCCATCTCGGCGATGGCGAGGCCGAGACCGCTACCCGTCTCGCTCTTGTGTCGCCCACGGAAGAACCGTGTCGTGACGTGGGGCAGTTCCTCCTCCGGAATGCCCGGTCCCTCGTCGCGAACGACGATGCCCTCGCCATGCGGCCGCGCGCCCCAAGCCACCGTGCCGGTCACCATGTGCTGCACGGCGTTCTCGTGCAGATTTCGGACTGCGAGGCGCAGGCCTTCCGGGTCGGCCAGCAGCGTGTAGCCCCGTAGCCCCGGATCGATTTGGGTCCGGACCCCGGGAGGCGTCCGCATCCCCTCCACGGTCTCCGTCACCAGTGCGCCGACGTCGACCTCCGCCAGGGAGGGCGCCTCCCCTGCGGCATCGAGCTGGGCGGCGTCGAGCAACTGGCGGACGAGGCGCGTGGTCCGGTCGACGGCCGCAAGGATCTGTCTCAGCGCCGCCTTCGCCACGTCCGGGTCGGTGGCGGCCATGGCGACCTGGGCCTGGACCTTGAGGCCGGCGAGCGGTGTTCGCAGTTCATGCGCGGCGAAGGCCGTCACTTCCCGTTCGTGCCGGCGGGCCGATTCGACCTTGAGGAACAGCCCGTTCAGGGCGTCTGCCAGGGGACGCACCTCCGCCGGCGTCCGATTTGTGTCGATCGCACTCATGTCGTCGGCGCCGCGACCCGCGAGGTCCCGCGCCATCAGCCGCAAGGGACGCAAGCCCCGACCGAGGCTCGCCCAGATCAGCATGCCGAGCAACGGAACCATCAGGATGGCGGGTGTGACCAGGCCCATGATGAGGTCAGTGACGAGGCGCTCGCGGAGGCCAAGACGATCACCCACCATGACCCGCACACCTCTCTCGGCATCCTCCACGGTGAACACCCGCCAGGTCTCGCCGTCGACCTCGCGCTGCGAGAAGCCGGCCGGCGCGTCGGTCAGGCGGCGCTCCGGGGCCCCGGTCGACCGCGCTACCATGCGCCCGTCGAGCGACCAGATCTGGCAAGAAAGCTGCCGCTCGTAGGCCGTCGGGGCCGGGAAGGTTCGGGGTGCCCCGTCCGGGCCAGCGCTCCCAACCGCACCCACCAGGGAACTGACCATGCGGGCGGCTTCCTGCAGGCGGTTGTCGAGGACCTGCTCCACCTCGCGCTTCGAGCCGAGATAGATCCAGGCGACCGCGCTGAGCCAGATCAGGCCGGTGGCGAGGACGAGGATGGCGAAAAGCCTGACGCGTAGCGACCTCATGCGAGTGCCCTCATCCGGTATCCGAGACCTCGGACCGTCTCGATGGCGTGCTTGCCGATCTTGGCACGCAGGTTGTGCACGTGGACCTCGACCGCGTTGCTCTCGACCTCCTCCTGCCAGCCGTAGAGCCGCTCCTCCAGTTCGACCTTGGAGCGAAGCACGTTAGGTCGTTCCATGAGGGCCGCCAGAACCATGACCTCGCGCCGGGAGACGGCGACCGGCACACCGTCGACGGTGACGGCAAGGCTGCCGGGGTCGAGCCGAATTCCGCCGTGCTCCAGGAGCGCGGCGGCCCGACCCGAGGCCCTCCGGACGACGGCACGGATGCGGGCGGAGAGCTCGTCGAGGTCGAAGGGCTTGCCGAGGTAGTCGTCGGCGCCATCGTCGAGCCCGGCGATCCGGTCGGTCACGGCGTCCCGGGCCGTCAGCAGGACGACCGGCGTCCGGTCGTTCCGGCGGCGAAGCCCCCGCAACACGTCGAGGCCGGAGCCGTCGGGCAGCATCAGGTCGAGCACGATGGCCGAGAACGCGCTCGTGGCGAGCGCCGCCTCGGCGTCGGCGCAGGTTGCGACGCAATCGACCGTCGCCCCGCCCAGGCCCAAACCAGCCCTGAGACCGTCCGACAGGATGGTGTCGTCCTCGACGACGAGGATGCGCATGCGTGTCTCCCTTTACGGCCCCCATCCTCCGGGCCCCGCTTAAGCCTGGCTTAAGCTGCGTTTCCGACCCGCGGCGGGCCGATCCGATCCCGGACCCTGCCCATGCCGAACGTTTTCACCCACCTTATCCTCGCTGCCCTGCTCTGGACCGGCTCCTCGCTGTGGTCACCGGGGCAGTGCCGCGAGCCCGGTGCGCGGCCGACGCCCTTCACCGTCGATGCGGCTCGCGACCCAGACCTCTCGCTGCGCCTGCGATGGACCATCGCCCCCGGCACCTACCTCTACCGTGACAAGATCGCCGCCACCGACGCGAGCGGCAGGGAGCTTCCTGTCAGCACCCAGCTCGGCGAGACCAAGGATGACCCCAACTTCGGGCCGACGGAAGTCTATCACGGCGCGACGGAGGCCATCGTGCCGGGTGCGGCTCTCGCGGGGGTGCGCGAGGTGCGCGTCACCTATCAGGGCTGTGCCGAGAAGGGCATCTGCTACCCGCCGATCAACAAGGTCATCGAGGTCCCCGCGCTAGGTCCGCAGGCGACCGCGACCGCCGCGACGCCGGCCACGGACGCGCAGGCCGAGCCCGCGAGCGGCCTGCTCTCGGGCCATCTCGCGGGCGTCCTGGCGACCTTCCTCGGGCTCGGCCTGCTCCTGGCCTTCACCCCGTGCCTGCTCCCGATGGTCCCGGTGCTGGCCGGCATGCTGGCCCGGTCCGGGGAGCGGCTCTCGGCCGGACGAGGTTTCGTACTCTCCGGCACATACGTGATCGCGATGGCGCTGGCCTACGGGACGCTCGGCGTGGCGGCGGCATGGTCCGGGCGCAACCTTCAAAACGCACTCCAGACTCCCGCCGCGCTTGGACTGCTCGCCGCAGCCTTCGCCGCCCTGGCCCTGTCGATGTTCGGCGTGTTCGACCTGGCGCTGCCGTCCGGCGTCGCCGGCCGGCTGTCACGCCTGAACGGAGGCAAGCTTGGCGCGCTCGGCGCCGCCGCTGTCATGGGCTTCACCTCCGCCCTGATCGTCGGGCCCTGCGTGACGCCGCCACTCGCCGCGGCCCTCCTCTATGTCGCCCAGACCGGCGACGTGGCGCGCGGCGCCGCCGCCCTGTTCGCGCTCGGCCTCGGCATGGGCCTGCCGCTGATCGCATTCGGGACGTTCGGGGCGGGTATCCTGCCGAAGTCAGGCCCTTGGCTGGTCGCGGCCAAGCAGGCCTTCGGCGTAGTCTTCCTCGCGTTGGCCATCACCATGGTTTCGCGCCTCGTGCCGTCCGAGGTCTCCCTCGTGCTCTGGGGCGCGCTGGCGATCGGCGTCGGCGTGTTCGTCGGGGCGTTCGACGTCCTCAGGGCGGGTGCCGCGGGCCGGCTAAGCAAGGTCGCCGGTATCGTTGCCGTGACCTACGGCTGCGCCCTCGTCGTCGGCGCCGCGGGCGGCGGGACCGACCCGCTCCGGCCGCTCGCAGGCTTCGGCCCGTCGCGAGCGGTTCACGTCGAGGAGAGCCGGTCTGTCTCCTCCGTCCCGGCTTTCGAGGCCGCCCTCGCGGCGGCCCGTGCCGCGGGCAAGCCGGTGCTCGTCGAGTTCGCCGCCGACTGGTGCAGCGTCTGCAAGACCAACGAACGGACGGTCCTGGCTGACCCCGGCATCCGGGCGAGGCTGAGGGCCGTCTCGGTCATCCGCGCCGACGTCACCCGCGACGACGACGCCACCCGCGCCCTGATGCGGCGCTTCGAGGTGGTCGGACCGCCGACCCTCATCCTGATGCGCCCCGACGGCGGCGAGGTCCGCGAGGCCCGCACCGAGGGCGAACTCACGGTCGAGGACCTGAAGCGCCGCCTCGCCCTCGTCGGCGCCTGAGCCCCCCTTTTCGACAAACCAAGTTTCACGGAGACCACCATGGACCGCAGGACCCTGCTCGCCCTTATGCCCGCCGTCGCGCTCGCGCCTGCCCTGTTGTCGCTGGCGCCCCCCATCGAGGAGGCCTTCGCCCAGGGCGTCGACCCCAACGCCATCCTCAACGACCCGGAGGTGCCGGTCTCGGGCAACCCGAAGGGCGACCTGACCATCGTCGCCTTCCTCGATTACAACTGCCCCTTCTGCAAGAAGGCCGAGCCCGACCTCATCCGTCTGGTGAAGGCGGACGGGCGCATCCGCCTCGTCCACAAGGACTGGCCGATCCTCGGCGACGCCTCCGTCTACGGCGCCCAACTCGCCCTCGCGGCGAAGTACCAGGGCCGCTACGACGAAGTGCACCGCGCGCTCATGGGGATTCCGGGCCGCAAGATCCCGAAGGAGCGGATGCTGGAGGCGGTGGCCGCCTCGGGCGTCGACGTCGCCCGCCTGGAAGAGGACCGGAAGGCGCACCAGGCCGAGATCGCGGCCCTGCTCCAGCGCAACCTCGACCAGGCGGACGCCCTGGGGCTCCAGGGAACGCCGGTCTTCCTGATTGGCCAACTCAAGGTCGCGGCGGCGCTCGATTACGACGGCTTCAGGCAGGCAGTCGCCCAGGCCCGAGCGCGGGGTCGCTCGTGATGCCGCGGCCCCTCCGCCTTACGACGTTGATCGCGCTCGCCTCGGCGCTCGGCGCCTGCTCGACCTCGCAGGGGGCTCCGGCCCCCGTCGCGGAAGCCCGGCCGCAGATCACCCCGGAGGTCTTGCGCCGGTACGCCGCCGTCACGGACGAACCCTTCCCGGTCGAGGCGGTCGACCCGCGCGACCTCAAGGCTCGCAACGTCCGCCAGTTGGTCGACTACCCGTCAAAGGAGCTGCCCGGCACCCTCGTCGTCGATCCATACAAACGCTTCCTCTTCCTCGTCATGGAGGGCGGCAAGGCGATGCGCTACGCGGTCGGGGTGGGCAAGGCCGGATTCGAGTTCACCGGCGAGGCGACCGTTGCCCGCAAGGCGTCCTGGCCGCGCTGGACGCCGACGCCCGACATGCTCCGGCGTGATCCGGAGCGGAACGGGCGCTGGGCCGGCGGCATGCCGGGCGGCGACAGGAACCCGCTCGGCGCCAGGGCGCTCTACCTGTTCAAGGACGGCAAGGACACGCTGTACCGTATCCACGGCACGACGGAACCATCGAGCATCGGCGAGGCGGTGTCCTCGGGATGCATCCGCATGCTGAACCAGGACGTGATCGACCTGCACCGGCGCGTCCCCACCGGCACGAAGGTGGTGGTGCTCGGGTCCCGAGGCACCGTCCACGCCGCACGGCCAAAAGCGCCGGAGACGACGGGCAGCCTCGGGAACGGCGCATCCTCCGGACCGAAGCCGGACGACGGCCTCGATCATGCGGGGCTCGACAACCTATCGCGCAGCGCGTCGGAAGCACCCGAGCCTCCGGCCTATGACGGGGAGGCGGACGATGACGGTCTTTAGGAGCCTGATGATCGCGGTCGTGCTTGCGACCCTGGGCGTAGGGGCCGCCCATGCCGGCCCGGAAGCGCCGGCCGGGTACTACGCCGACCAGAAGGTGGTCTACCACAACGACGGCGGCCCCGACGGAGCCGCCTACTTCAAGCGCCTGCTCGGCAATCTGCGCAACCACGTCGAGACCGTGGGCAAGACCCACGTTGAGATCCGCGTGGTGAGCCACGGCGACGGGGTCGGGCTCTTCCAGTCGGCCGCGAGCGACAGGGAGCTCGCCGCCCGTATCGATGCCCTCAAGGGGATGGGCGTTCGGTTCCTCGTCTGCGGCCATACCCTGCGCGAGCGGAAGATCGACCGCAACACGCTCTACGGCGTCACCGAGGACGAAGTGGTGCCGAGCGGTGTCGCCGAACTGGCGCGGCTGCAGGGCATGGGGTTCGCCTACATCCATCCCTGAGTTGGTCGAACGGGAGACGGCGAGCCTCCCGTCGGCATCGATGCCACGCCAACGATGGCGTCCGCCCAAAGGCGAAGGCGCCCGTGCGCCACCGCACCCCCTCTGCGCGTCCCAATCCAGGCCGTCGGTTTCACGCTTGCCATTCCATTAGATGATGCTAAATAAGAGTTATCTAATGTTCTGGTTTGGCAGGGGAGGACGTCCCTTGCGCCCCGCCGGGCATCCCCCGGACCACCGTTTGGGAGCGACCACCATGGACGGCTTCACGCCTGTCAGCGCCCTCGCCGGCGGTGCCTTGATCGGCACCTCCGCGGCCCTGTTCCTGCTCCTCAACGGACGGATCGCCGGCATCAGCGGCATTCTCGGCGGCCTCCTAACCCCGCCATCTCGCGAGACGGGCTGGCGCGCCGCCTTCGTGGCAGGACTCGTCCTGGCGCCGTTCGCCTACGCCGGCCTGGGTGGCAGCCTGCCGCCGCTGACGGTGGATGCCTCGTTCCCGCTGCTCGTGGTCGCCGGTCTGCTGGTCGGGTTCGGATCGCGCCTCGGTGCCGGCTGCACGAGCGGCCACGGTGTCTGCGGCATCGGCCGTGGCTCGCCCCGCTCCGTGGTCGCCACCGGCACCTTCATGGCCGTCGCCATCCTGACCGTCCTCGTCGTGCGCCATCTCGTCGGAGCCTGAGCCATGGCCAAGACCGCCTCCGCCTTCGCCGTCGGTCTCCTGTTCGGCCTCGGCCTCCTCGTCTCCGGCATGGCTGATCCGGCCAAGGTTCTCGCCTTCCTCGACGTGACCGGGCGCTGGGACCCGAGCCTCGCCTTCGTGATGGCTGGCGCCGTCGCGGTCTCGGCGACGGGCTATTTCGTGGCGCGGCGCCGTGGGCGGCCGTTGCTCGCCTCCCGGCTTGAGATCCCGACCCGGCGCGACCTCGACCCGCGCCTGATCGCCGGCGCCGCGGTGTTCGGTCTCGGCTGGGGCCTCGCCGGCCTGTGCCCGGGGCCCGCCCTCACCCTGCTGACGGTCGCACCGGCGCAAGCTGTGACCTTCGTCGTCGCCATGGTCGTCGGGATGCTGGCGTTTCACCTTCTTCCGGCGGCAGCCCCGAAGCCGGCGGTCCAGGGAGCCGACGCATGACGCCCGGCCTGCTGACATCCGGCCTCGCGGCCGGCTCGGGCGGGGTCGTCGGCCTGATCCTCGGTCTCGTCGGCGGGGGCGGCTCGATCCTGGCGGTCCCGCTCCTGACCTACGTCGTCGGCGTGTCCTCGCCACACGTGGCGATCGGCACCAGCGCCCTGGCGGTGTCGGTCAGCGCGGCCGGCAACCTCGTCCCGCAATGGCGGGCGGGGAACGTGAAGTGGCGCTGCGCGGCGGCATTCTCGGTCGCCGGCGTCCTCGGCGCGCTGGCCGGCTCGGTCGCTGCGAAGGCGGTCGACGGGCAGAGCCTCCTGGCCCTGTTCGGTGTCGTGATGCTCGTGGTCGGGGGCCTGATGCTGCGCAAGCGGCGCGGTGACGGCGACCCCGAGGTGCGCCTGACGAAGGCCAACGCCCCGGTACTCCTGCCCTGGCTGCTCGGCATCGGGTTCGCGGTCGGCCTGTTCTCCGGCTTCTTCGGCATCGGCGGGGGATTCCTCATCGTGCCGGGCCTGATGCTGGCGACGTCGATGCCGCTGCCGATGGCCATCGGCACCTCGCTGGTCGCGGTCAGCGCCTTCGGGGCGGCGACCGCCGCGAGCTACGCCGCCTCCGGCCTGATCGACTGGCCGTTGGCCGGCCTGTTCATCCTGGGAGGCGTGCTCGGCGGCCTCGCCGGCACGCGCCTCGGCCAGAGGCTCGCCGGGCGCAAGCGAGCCCTGACCGTCACCTTCGCCGGCCTCGTCATCCTGGTCGGCCTGTACGTCGTCGCCCGCGGAGCCCTGCCGCTCCTCGGCGCCAACACCTGAACCCGAAAAAGGAGGCGTTTCATGTCGGACCAGACCATCGCAGCCCTGCGCGGGCGTCCCATCGTGACCGGCTTCCATGACGAGCCGACCGGCAGCATCCAGTACGTCGTCGCCGATCCCGGGACGAAGCGCTGCGCCATCATCGACCCGGTGCTCGACTTCGATCCGAAGTCCGGCGCGACCGCGACCCGCTCCGCCGATGCCCTGCTCGCCCACATCGAGCGCGAGGGCTACGAGCTGGAGTGGATCCTCGACACCCATCCGCACGCCGACCACTTTTCGGCGGCCGGCTACCTGCACGACAAGACCGGCGTCCCGACCGCCATCGGCGAGAAGGTCGTCGACGTGCAGCGGCTTTGGAAGGGGCTCTACAACCTGCCCGACACGTTCCGGACGGACGGTTCGCAGTGGTCGCGGCTCTTCGCCGACGGCGAGCGCTTCCGGATCGGCGACCTCGACGTCGAGGTGATGTTCACGCCCGGCCACACCATGGCCTCCATCGCCTACCGGATCGGCGACGCCGCCTTCATCCACGACACGCTGTTCATGCCCGACAGCGGCTCGGCGCGGGCCGACTTCCCAGGCGGCAGCGCGCACGCGCTCTGGCGCAGCATCCAGCGCATCATGGCCCTGCCGGACGAGACACGGCTGTTCACTGGGCACGATTACCGCCCGGGCGGGCGCGAGGCGGCCTGGGAGAGCACGGTCGCCCGGCAGCGGGCCGAGAACCCGCACCTCGTCGAGGCCCCGACCGAGGAGGCGTTCGTCCGCATGCGCGAGGCACGCGACCGCGAACTGCCGATGCCCAAGCTCATCCTGCATTCCCTGCAGGTGAACATCCGAGGCGGCCGCCTGCCCGAGCCCGAGGCGAACGGCAAGCGTTACCTGAAGATCCCGCTGGACGCCCTCGACGGCGCGGCCTGGGGCGAGTGACGGAGGAAGCCATGACCATGAGAAGCGCGAAGGATTTGGTGGCGGAAGCCAACCGCGAGGTTGAGACCCTGTCGGCCGAGGAGGCGCTCGCACGCCTCGGCCAGCCCGACACGATGCTCGTCGACGTGCGCGAAGGCGAGGAATTGGCCAAGACCGGCAGGATCGCCGGCGCGGTCCATGTGCCCCGCGGCTTCCTGGAGTTCCAGGCCGACCCGGAGAGCCCGACCCACAAGGCCGAGCTCGGCGGCGGTAGGCGCCTGGTACTCTACTGCGCCTCCGGCAACCGGTCGGCCCTGGCCGCCAAGGTGCTCAACGACATGGGCCTCGGACCGGTCGCCCACGTTGCCGGGGGCTTTCCGGCACTGGTCAAGGCGGGGGCCTCGGTCGACCCCGCCTGAGGACCGTTCGGGCGGTCAAGCTCGGGGTTCCGCATCACAACGAATGCATCGTGCGGTCGTCGCACCTTACCCTCACTCGAAAAGGCATCCGACCGTGACCGACACCCCGCATGCCGCCGATCCAACGGCTTTGCCCAGCGGCGATTGCTCCAAGGCGGGCATCGCTGCCCATCTTACGGGTCCGTTGCGGGATTACTTCTCGGTTGCCGAGCACGCGGCCATCCCGGAGAGGCTCTCGCTCCTCGTCGAGCGGTTCGAGGCGTCGCTGGTCGCATCCGGCGAGCGTCTCGGGGTCACGTTCCGCGACGATCTCCTCCGGGCGCTGCCGATGCTTCGGACGTTCGCGATGTCCCTCTGCGCGAATGCGGCCCGCGCCGACGACCTCGTGCAGGAGATGATGGTCCGGGCATGGGCCAACCGGGAGAAGTTCGTGCCCGGCACCAACTTCACGGCCTGGAGCTTCACGATCCTGCGCAACCAGTTCTACACCGAGATGCGCAAGGCCAGGCGCGAGGTCGAGGACGCCGAGGGCGCGCACGCCGCGACGCTTACGGCGGCACCGGACCAGGACCACGTCGTGGCGCTCGGGGCCGTGATGAACCTCATCGGGACGCTGCCGCTCCCGCAACGCCAGGCGCTGCTGCTCGTGGGGGCCGAAGGCTTCACCTACGAAGAGGCGGCAGCCCGCCTCGGCTGCCAGGTAGGGACCGTCAAGAGCCGGGTGAGCCGCGCACGGAGCCAACTTGTCGCCAGCCTGACGCAGACTGTTCCGTCGCTGTGCGTCACGAGACGCTACGATTCTCACACGGCCGTTTGACAAGGCCTTTCAAGGGTGAACGAATCTAGGCTGATGTTGGACACGCTGCCTGCTTACCTTCTCCGGGCGGCGCTCGGCCTCGCCCTTGGAGCACTGCTCGGCACGGTCGCACGGCGGGGTCGCTTCTGCACGCTCGGCGCCATCGAGGATGCCGTCTACGCGCGTGACACCCGCCGCGCGCGTGCTTGGCTGCTGGCGATTGGCATCGCCATCCTCGGCACCCAACTTTTGGAAGCCGCTGCCGGTCTCGACCTCTCCCGGTCGATCTACACGGGGCCGCGCTTGGAATGGGGCGCGATGATCCTCGGCGGGGCGATGTTCGGCTTTGGGATGGCGCTCGTAGGGACCTGTAGCTTTGGGGCTCTCATTCGGCTCGGCGGGGGAGACCTACGAGCCCTCCTCGTCCTGCTTGTGCTCGGCCTCTCAGCCTATATGGCAATCAGCGGCGTGACGGCGCTCATGCGCGTGACGATTACTGAGCCGTTAAGCGTCGATCTCGGAAGCCAGCGCCTCGGCGCTCTCCTGCGGCTCGATCAGGCGGGCCGCATTGTCGTGAGCGTCGTGGTAGGCGTCGGCTTCTGTATCGCGGCGCTCACGAGCGGCGCCTTCCGGGAGACGAAGCGGCTGCTGGTCGGCGCTATCGTGATCGGATGTGTGATCGTCGCCGGATGGTGGGCCAACGGAAGCGCGGGCTTCGACGAGTTCGAGACCCAGGCGGTCGGCTCCTTCAGCTTCGCTCGACCTGTCGGCGATACGTTGCTCTACGCCATGCTCGCGAGCGGCACGAAGATCGATTTCGGCGTGGCCTCGGTCTTCGGCGTCCTGGTCGGATCTTTCGCGTCGGCACGCCAAGCGGGCGAATTCTATTGGGAAGCGCCCGACGATGCCCGGGAGGTGAAGCGCCACCTTCTCGGCGCGTTCCTAATGGGCACGGGCGGCGTCACTGCCCTCGGCTGCACCATCGGCCAGGGGTTGAGCGGTCTCTCGACGCTGTCGGTCGGCTCGATGCTCGCCCTCGGCGCGATCCTCGTCGGAGCCCGAGCGGGTCTCTACTTTCTCGTAGACCGACATACGTGAGGGGCTTCAAAGGTTACGGCGTACGTCCGTTGCAGAAGGCGCGGTGCAAGGCAGCGATGATTTCGCGAACCTCGGGCCGGGCCAGCGCATAGTAGATGTTCTTGCCGTCGCGGCGGGCCTCGACGAGATCGTCGGCCCGCAACCGCGCCAACTGCTGGGACACGGCGGGCTGGCGCAGGTTCAGCAGTTGCTCCAGTTCCGAGACTGAGCGCTCGCCCTCGACCAACAGGCAAAGGATAACAAGGCGCGCCTCGTGGCCGAGAGCCTTCAGCAGCTCGCTGGCATCACGTGCATTGGCCAGCAACAGTTCCAGGTCGAGGCTGCCCGGGGCCTCGGCGCTCGTCACCGGCTGCGCTTGCTGCAACGGCATCATCTCACCCTTTTCCTTGCCGTCTAAAACCCGTCACGGGGAAGCCGGTAGCTGTTTCAGCAACCGCTCGGCCCGCCCCCAGAAAAACTCCTCGCCCGGATAGCCCTCGATCCGGTCGACCTCGGCGCCGCCTTCGATGAGGACGAATGTCGGTGTGTAGAGGATCGGGCGCTTGAGCGTGAGTCCGGGAGGGATGCCTGCGTCGAGATCGACACGGCGCAACGGCGCCCGCTTCCCGATATCCGTCTTCGGATAGATCGGCCCGATCTCCTTGTCCCACACCTTGCACCACGGGCAGCCGCGCCGCTCGAATTTGACCATTTCGGCGGCCTCGACGGAGCAAGGCCATAGGGCGCCCCCCAAGCCCCCGCCATGACTGCCCGCCTCGTTTCCCGCATCGACCTTCCCAAGCTCAAGACCATCACTTTGATATAGCAAAAATCGAATGTGTTCGAGTGGAAGCGACGTGGCCGCCGGGATTGTGATTGGCCCCGGAACAGCGGACTCAATCGCCCCTTCACCTCGCCTCCTCTCAAAGCCACAGCAGCAGCGGGTATCAGGGGCAACGGATTGCCAGATGCGGGAAATTCGCACTACACATGCACGAACAAGAATATTTGGAGGGGACGTCATGTCGACCCGGCGCCGGTTCCTTGCGGGTGCCCTCGCGCTTGGCCTGCCTTCCAAAGCCATGGCCCAGGCGATCCAGGGCGATGACGGTCTCTACCGGGAGCCCTGGTTCCTCGAAAGCTTCCTCGACCTGTCGGACGATCTGAGGGCGGCCCGGGACCACGGCAAACGTCTTGCCGTCCTTTGGGAGTTGAAGGGCTGTCCCTACTGCAAGCAGATCCACCTCGTGAACTTCGCGGATCGGGCGACGAGCACGTATATCCGCGAGCGTTTCGATATCCTGCAGTTGAACTTCATCGGTTCGCGCGAAGTCACCGATTTTGACGGGCAGACCCTTTCCGAAAAGGGCTTCGCGGAGAAATACGGGATCTACTCCACGCCGAGCATACAGTTTTTCCCGGCGGAAGAATCGACGCTCGCGGACAAGCCGCCTCAGCAGCGCGAGGTCCTGCGCCTTCGGGGTTATGTCGCGCCTGAGGAGTTCCGGCGAACCTTCGCCTTCGTGGCCGAGCGAGCCTACGAGCGTACGAACCTGCAGGACTACCTGCGCTCCCCGGAGGCGGCGCGGCGGGGCTAACAGTTCGGCCGCGATGATCGGTGGCCTCCTGATTAACGCTTGACTCGAAAGCGATAAGCGTCAAACTTGCAAATATTCGCATATGTCGATTGGTTCGCCCATCGGCAGTGCGTGCGGTTCGAAACGACCGCACCCGCCGCAATGACGGCGCACCGAGGAAACGCCAGATGCGTAGGCCGATCACAGCCTTTGCGCTCGCAGGACTTTGCGTCCTCGCGACCGCCGCCGGAGCCGAGACGGCTTCAACCGGGCTTGCACCGTTCAAGGTCGTGGCCGTCGACGGCAGCGACGCGATCCCCGAGCCGCTTACCGACAAGCCGGGGAATGCGGCGGCCGGCGCCAAGGTCGTGGTGAACCGCCGCCAGGGCAACTGCCTCGGCTGCCATCAGGTCTCTTCGCTGAGCACCGAGTCCTTTCACGGCGAGATCGGACCCTCCCTCGACGGCGTCGCCGAACGGTGGGACGCGGCGCATCTGCGCATGATCGTCGTCAACCCGAAGCACGTCTTCACCGAGGCGACCGTGATGCCTGCCTTCTACCGGATCGAGGGCCTTCATCGCGTGCGTCCCGAGTTCCAGGGCAAGCCGATCCTGACCGCGCAGCAGGTCGAGGACGTCGTCGCCTACCTCACGACCCTGAAGTGATCTCGCGGGCTGAAGGAGCCGCTTCCCATGACCTCTGCCAAGATCCCCGCATTGAACCGCCGCCAAGCCCTGGCCTTCGGCACCGGAGCCGTCGTGGCAACCGCCTTCGCCTTCCGCGCTGGACCGGCCCTGGCCGCGAAGCCTGCGACCGATGAGGCCATCAAGGCCTTCACCCGCGGCAAGGAGCCCGTGAGGGGCAAGGTCAAGCTCGAACTCCCCGAGATCGCCGAGAACGGCAACACCGTACCGATGACGGTGAGCGTCGACGTGCCGATGACGCCGGAGAGCTATGTCGAGGAGGTGATGATCGTTGCCGAGGGCAATCCGAACCCCGGCGTCATCAGCTTCCACTTCACGCCGTCGAGCGTCGCCGAGGCGAACACGCGCATCCGTCTTGCCGAGACGCAGAACGTCATCGCGGTCGCCCGCATGAACGACGGCTCGGTCTTCAGCGACGTCCGCCAGGTGAAGGTCACCATCGGCGGCTGCGGCGGCTAACCCACACGCAACAGCATCGAACGAGGACGGGAGGACCACATGGCCGACGTGAAGCCGCGGATCAAACTGGACAAGAAGGATGTCGCAAAGGGAGACATCATCGAGGTGAAGACGCTCGTCTCACACACGATGGAATCCGGCCAGCGCAAGGACAAGGACGGGAAGACGATCCCGCGCAAGATCCTGAATAAGTTCACCTGCGACCTGAATGGCAAGACGATCTTCAGCGCCGACATAGAGAGCGCGGTCTCCGCCAACCCCTACTTCCAGTTCAAGATCAGACCCGAGGAAACCGGCACGCTGACCTTCACTTGGATCGATGACGACGGGTCGAAGACCCAGGCCACCGAGCAGATCAAGGTCGCCTGACGCGCGCCCGGGGCCGATTGCCCCGGAGCGCCTCCCCCGCCGCGCCGGAGCCCTCGCAATGGTCCGCCCCATTCCCTTTGCCGTCACCGCGCTCGCGCTCGTCGCGCTGGCCGTCGCACCCCATGCGCAGGACATGCCCTCCGCGCCCGCCGCTAAGGAAGGGTCCGAGCGTCCGGCCTGGCAGGCGCACGGCCTCAAGGTCCAGAACCCGAATTCCCCGTTTGATGAAGTTGTCTCCGGCCTGTATTTCCGCTCCAAGGAAACGCAGGACATGCAGGCCGACGACTTCAACAATCCGGGCTTCCTCGCCGTGGAGCAGGGAGAGGAACTCTGGTCGAAGGTCGATGGCGCGGCGGGAAAGTCCTGTGCGAGCTGCCACAACGAGGCATCGACCTCGATGAAGGGCGTCGCGGCGGCCTATCCGAAGTGGAACGAGAAGCTCGGCAAGCCGGTCAATCTGGAGCAGCGGATCAACATCTGCCGCAGCGGCGCCCTGAAAGCCGAGCCCTGGGCCTTCGGCTCGTCCGAACTTACGGCCATGACCACCTACGTCCGTAACCAGTCCCGCGGGATGCCGGTCGCCGTGAAGGTGGACGGGCCCATGACGCCCTGGTTCGAGCGAGGACAATCGCTCTACTACCAGCGGAACGGCCAACTCGATCTCGCTTGCGCGAGCTGCCACGAGAAGAACCACGGCAAGTATCTCCGGGCCGACTTCCTCAGCCAGGGGCAGAGCAACGGATTCCCCGTCTACCGCCTGCGCGACCAGCGGCTGGTGCCGCTCCACGAGCGCATGGAAGGTTGCATGCAGGACGTCCGGGCCACGCCGTTCAAGCCGCTCTCCGACGAGTTCCTCGCCCTGGAGACCTACGTCGCGTGGCGCGGCCTCGGCCTTCCGGTCGAGACGCCCGCCGTGCGCAACTGAGGGCCTGATCCTGCCATGACCTCACGCCGCGACTTCCTGCAGATCGCCGCCGCCACCGCGGCCCTGGTGCCGACGGGCTGGACCCGCGCCTTCGCCCAGCAGCGCCTGACCCAGGACGACCTCCTGGCCTTCGAGCCGATGGGCAACGTCACCCTGGTCCATCTCACCGACATCCACGCGCAGTTGCGGCCCGTGCTGTTCCGCGAGCCCTCGACCAACCTCGGGATGGGCGAGGCGCGCGGTCAGGTCCCCCACGTCACCGGACGCGCCTACCTCGACCTCTACGGCATCCCCGGCGGCTCGCCGCTGGCCTATGCGCTCACGCCGGAGGACTACGTCGCGCTGGCCCGCAGCTATGGCCGGATGGGCGGCCTCGACCGGATCGCCACGGTGCTCGACGCGATCCGCGCCGAGCGAGGCGACAAGGTGCTGTTCCTGGACGGCGGCGACACTTGGCAGAACAGCTACACCTCGATGGTGAGCAAGGGCCAGGACATGGTCGACTGCATGGCGCTGCTGAAGCCCGACGCCATGACGGGCCACTGGGAGTTCACCCTCGGCACCGAACGGGTTAAGGAGATCGTGGACGGGCTCGGCTGCCCGTTCCTGGGCCAGAACGTTCGCGACGCCGAATGGAACGAGCCGGCCTTCGAGGCCACGAAGATGTTCGAGCGCGGCGGCGCGAAGGTCGCGGTGATCGGGCAGGCCTTTCCCTACACGCCCATCGCCAACCCTCGCTGGATGATCCCCGGCTGGTCCTTCGGCATCCGCGAGGAGGACGTGCAAGCGAGCGTCGACAAGGCCCGGAAGGAGGGCGCCGACCTCGTCGTGCTGCTCTCCCACAACGGCTTCGACGTGGACCGCAAGCTCGCCTCGCGGGTGAAGGGAATCGACGTCGTACTCACCGGACACACGCACGACGCGCTGCCTCAGGCGGTAAAGGTCGGCAACACCCTACTCATCGCCTCGGGCAGCCACGGCAAGTTCCTCACCCGCGTCGACCTCGACGTGCGGGACGGGGCCGTGAAGGGCTACCGTTCGAAGCTCATCCCGATCTTCTCCGATATCATCGCCCCAGAGAAGACGATGGCGGCCAAGATCCGGTCGATCCGTGCGCCCCACGAGGCGATGCTGAAGGAGGAACTCGGCCGGACCGAGGCCCTGCTCTACCGGCGGGGCAACTTCAACGGCACGCTCGACGACATGATCTGCGATGCGCTCCTGTCCGAGCGAGAGGCTGAGATTGCCCTCTCGCCCGGCTTCCGCTGGGGCACGACCCTCCTGCCCGGCCAGTCGATAACCCGCGAGGACGTCTACAACGCCACCGCCATCACCTACCCGGCGGCTTATCGGATGCCGATGACCGGCGCCCGGCTGAAGGAGGTGCTGGAGGACGTGGCCGACAACCTCTTCAACGCCGATCCGTACTACCAGCAAGGTGGCGACATGGTGCGGGTGGGCGGCGTGTCCTACGCCATCGACGTCGCTCGCCCGGCCGGCAGCCGCATCTCAGACCTCACCCTCCTGCGCACCGGCAAACCCATCGAGGCTGGCACCAGCTACACCGTGGCAGGATGGGCGAGCGTCAACGAGGGCACCGACGGCCCGCCGATCTGGGACGTCGTCTCCTCGCACATCAAGGCCAAGGGAACGGTGAACCCGACGCCCGCGCAGGTCACCGTCCGTGGCGCCTAGTCGTCTCCAATATATTCACACATTGCTATACTTGAAACAGTTCGGAGAGGCCGATGTCTGAACCGAAGCCGCGCCCCGATCCGTCCGGGCCAACCTCTCGAAGATCCTTCCTGCGCACCGGCCTCGCCCTCGGCGGAGCGGTCGGCACGGGGGCTTTTGCGGGCCGCGCAGCCGCCGCGCCGGACGCGAAGAACCTTCCGCCGAGCGTACCGGAATGGTCGCAGTCGCTCGGTGAGGGTGTCGTCAGCCGGCCCTACGGCCGCCCGTCGAAGTTCGAGGTGGACGTGATCCGCCGCGACGTCGAATGGCTGACCGCCTCGCGCCAGAGTTCGGTCAGCTTCACGCCGCTGCACCAGCTGGAGGGAATCATCACCCCGAACGGCCTGGGCTTCGAGCGCCACCATGGCGGCATCGCCGAGATCGATCCGTCCGAGCATCGGTTGATGATCCACGGCCTCGTCGAGAAGCCGCTGATGCTGACGCTGGAGGACATCAAGCGCTTCCCCCGCGTCAACCGGATCGCGTTCCTCGAATGCGCGGCCAATTCCGGCATGGAGTGGAAGGGCGCGCAGCTCAACGGCTGTCAGTTCACCCACGGCATGATCCACTGCGTCATGTACACGGGCGTCCCGCTCAAGCGCTTGCTCGAAGAAGCCGGTCTCAAGACCAACGCCAAGTGGCTGTTGCCGGAGGGCGCCGACGCCGCGGCGATGACCCGCTCCGTGCCGATCGAGAAAGCGTTCGACGACGCCATCGTCGCCTACGCCATGAACGGAGAGGCGCTCTATCCCGAGCACGGCTATCCGCTCCGCCTCGTCCTGCCGGGATGGCAAGGCAACATGTGGGTGAAGTGGCTGCGCCGGATCAAGGTCGGCGACGAGCCCTGGCACACCCGCGAGGAGACGTCGAAGTACACGGCACTCATGCCGGACGGTCAGGCGCGGCGCTTCACCTGGGCCATGGACGCGAAGTCCGTCATCACCAATCCGAGTCCGCAGGCGCCCATCCACGGTAAGGGCTTCACCGTGCTTTCGGGCTTGGCGTGGTCGGGGCGGGGCGCGATCAAGGGCGTGGACGTCTCGCTCGATGGCGGCCGCAACTGGCGGGCCGCGCGGCTCGACGGGCCGGTCCTCGATAAGGCGCTGACGCGTTTCTATTATGAGTTCGACTGGAACGGCGATCCGCTGCTGATCCAGTCCCGCGCCATGGACGAGACCGGCTACGTCCAGCCGACCAAGGCGGCCCTGCGCCAACACCGCGGCCTGAACTCGATCTACCACAACAACGGCATCCAGACCTGGCACGTGCTGCCCAGCGGGGAGATCGAGAATGTCGAGGTCGCGTAACCGTCTTTCGGCCGCCCTTGCGACCGTCCTCCTCGCGGCCACGCCGGTGGCGGCGGAGCGTCTGAACATCGGCCGCGTCGCGACGCCGGAGGAGATCAAGGGCTGGGACATTGACGTGCGGCCGGACGGCCAGGGGCTTCCTGTCGGCAAGGGAACCGCGGCGCTCGGCGAGACGGTCTTCCAGGAGCGCTGCGCCAGCTGCCATGGCGAGTTCGGCGAGGGCGCGGGACGGTGGCCGGAGCTCGCCGGTGGGTCCGGCACGTTGAAGTCCGACAGTCCGGTTAAGACCATCGGGTCCTACTGGCCCTACGCCTCGACCGTCTTCGATTTCATTCACCGGGCAATGCCGTTCGGCGCGGCACAGACCCTCACGCCGGACGAGACATACTCGGTCACCGCCTATCTCCTCTATCTCAACGACATTCTGAAGGATCAGGACTTCGAGCTGAACGAGAAGAACCTCGCCAGCATCCGCCTGCCTAACGAGAAAAACTTCTTCATGGACGACCGCGAGACGGCGGAGAAGGAGTTCTGGACGGCCAAGCCCTGCATGACGAACTGCCTGCCGAAGGAAGCGTCCATCACGAGCCGCGCTCGCATCCTCGACGTGACGCCAGACAAGGCTGCCGAACCCGCGAAGAAGGCCCCGCCGGTCCAATGACGAGCCGTCCCAACTCCGCGGGAACGCGCTGCGACAGGCGGTTGTTCTTGGGTGGCCTCGCAGCGGGCTTCGCGGGCGCGTGGCCCGTCCGCCGCGCTTCGGCGAACCAGACAGCGGCGCTCAGGGTCGGCGCCGCCTCCGTGGAGACGGCGAGCGACGGCACGCTGTCCTCCTCCCTCGCCTTCATGCTGCCCGACACGCCGCGCGCGGAAGTTGAAGCCGTCTTTAAGGCCGAGGGTCAGCCCGCGGAGGCCACCCCGATTCCGACGAACCCGAGCCTCGTTCGGATCGGCTCGGAAGTCATTCTGATCGATGCCGGCTCGGGCAACTCGTTCCAGCCCACGGCCGGCAAGCTCGGCGAGACGCTGGAGAGCCGGAACATCTCACGTGAGGCGATCACCCAGGTGGTGTTCACGCACGCCCATCCCGATCATCTCTGGGGCGCGGTCGATGATTTCGACGACAGCGAACGGTTTCCCAATGCCCGCTACGTCGTGCCGGCCGCGGAATGGGATTTCTGGACCCGCGAGGATGTCGAGACCCGCGTACCGGATTGGCTTAAGGGCCTCTCCGTAGGCTCGCGACGGACCCTGCGACGCCTTGAGGCGAAGGTGGAGCGCCGTAAGCCCGGCGAAAGCATCGCTCCCGGCCTCACCTACGTCGCGACGCCGGGGCATACGCCCGGTCACGCCTCCGTCCTTGTCGAAGCCGGTCGGGAGCAGGTACTGATCGGCGGGGATGCCTTGAGCCACGCGGTTGTGTCGTTCCGCCGCCCCGCCTGGGCCTTCGGAAGCGATCTCGACCGTGACCTCGCGGCGCGTACCCGCCTCACCCTGCTGGACCGCTTGGCGAATGAGCGGATGACGCTTGTCGGCTTTCACCTCCCGAGCTCAGGCGTCGGACGTGTCGAGCGCGTTGGTGCGAGTTATCGCTTCGTACAAACCTGACGACACGATTTCGCAGGAATATTCCTGTCGGAACAGGACCGTTCGCGAACGGAGTGGACACGATGATGCTGTCGCGTAGGGGCGTGTCCGGACTGGCCGCGCTGATGGCTTGGCTCGTGGCGAGCAGGGCCTCGGCGACCCAATCGGCTGACCCCAAGACCCATCGGGTCGCACTGCAGGTCAGTTCTCGCGAGAACGGCGTGTTCGACCTCGCCCTCAACAACGCGGTCAATCTCGCACGCGAATACAGCAATCAGGCCGAGGAGCTTGAGGTCGAGATCGTTGCCTATGGGCCGGGTCTGCACATGCTGCGGGCCGACACATCGCCCGTGACGTCGAGGATCCACTCCATCACCGAGAGCGTGCCGGGAATCGTACTCTCGGCCTGCGGCAACACCATCAAAGCCATGGAGAAGGCAGAGGGGCACCCTCTGGAATTACTGCCACACGTCGGCATCGTTTCGGCTGGTGCAGTCCGTCTCGTGGCACTTCAGGAGGCAGGTTGGAGCTATCTCCGCGTTTGATCGCGCCGGGTCGCCGAAGGCTAGCCATTGGTTGGTCGCGAGACTGCCTCAGGGGTACATCGAGTGCACCGTTCACACATCCGCGTTTGGCGTAGTCCGCCTTCGGTCGCGCAGTAGCTGGTTCCTCGGCGCACACGACGCGCTCAAGGTTTTACAGGAACCGATGAATGCTCGGAATCGCCGTCCCCGCCGTGGCGCTGGCCATGGTCGTCGTCACGCCTGCCCTTGCGATTGAAGTGACGAAGAGCGTGATGGTGCCTGCATCGCCCGAAGCGGTCTGGAAGATGGTTGGCGGGTTTTGCGGCATCGGCAACTGGCACCTCGTCATCGAGAAGTGGGTGCTGTCTTAGAAAGGCGGCAGGCAGGAGTGAACATTGTCGATGAAGGGCAGTGACACCATCATGGAGGAAGAACAGTTCCGCGGCGACAAGAAGATAGACTACACATGCACGATAATCTCCCGCCCGCTGCCTGTGTAGAGCTATAAGTCCATGCTCATAGTGTAGAAGGACGGGAGCGGATCGAAGGTATCCTGGGCCGGAAACGTCAAGCCCAAGGGGGCCTTTGATGCTAAAGCCAAGGAGACAATTGCTGAAGTCTAGGAGGCGGGCCCGAGGGTCATCGCCGACAAGTCCCAGTAATCACGTCGGCAGGCGCAGAGATTTTGGGGCCGCTCTTTCGCACTTGGAGCGGGATCGGCCTAGATCAAAATCCGTCACCGTCGAGTAAGACGCGGATCACACCCAGGGCGTCGCCAACGTACTGCTACGCCCCGCAGCGACCTGACTGGGCGATCACATGGTGTTGCTTCGCGCCGAACCGTTCCTCTGACCTCCTATCTTCCAGGGCGACATCGAAGGGACGGTCGAGAATGCGACAGGTGAAGGTCAGGCTGATCGAGCCGGGGCTGCCGCCCCGGCGGACGCGCTTGAAAATTCCCGGTTGGGCGGGCGATCCGGAGCCCCGCACAGAAGGCTCGCAGGATTATGCCTGGCACTGCATCCCGCTCTTGGAAGCGGTCAAAGGCGGGATCGAGCTGTTCTACGCCTACGACGCCGAATTGGGCGTGAGCACCAGGGCCGCAAGACTGGTCTTTGAGGGAATTTCGCCGAGCCCGGCGGACCGGGACCGCAAAGGCCGCCGCTCTGGAGCTTCGGCGAGGCCTACTACGCCTATCGGATCCTCATCGACCTAAGGGTCGAGGAGAATTAGGTGATCAGGACCGAGATCCACCCACGCTTCTACACCGACTGGACCGGAACAGTGCCGGTCGCAATGCCGGCACTCATCCGGCACTGGGGGCCGACGATGTACTTCATGGTGTTCAAGGCCCCGGACGAAGGCCGCAGGCATATCTTCCGGAAGGACGAGCCGTTCATGCAGGTGTCCGTCGTCTCGGTTGAGGCCGATTTCGAGCTCATGGCGATGAACGAAGAGGAGGCGCCGAGCGCGAACTCCAATCGCGACGCATCTACCCCAGCCGCGAGACGCTGGCGGCGGACTCGCAGTGGACCTCGGCGACCCACACCGTGTTCGGCGGAACCTACCGGCGCATCCTAGGCGCCGCCAAGAGCCAGCGGTAAGGCTGGGCGGGGTGCGGAACCATCCACCCCGCCGCATCAGGCTCTGTACCCGTACGGCATGTCGCAGCAGTGATGGTGATGGTGGCGATGATAGTAGTATTGCGCCTGCTGTACCGTGGCCTCGCCCTAAGAGGCGGCAAGTAGCGGTTTGGCCTTCGCCGCGACCTCGTCCGGCTCCTTTAGGAGCGCCACAGCGTCGGGGATGGGCTTGGGCAGGTCGGCGTAGCTCTCGGCACGCATGGCCGCGGTTAGCACGGTCTGGGCAGGCATCGCGGCCTGTGCTGGGTCGGCGGCCGCGAGCAGGTTGACGGCCCCGATCAGGCAGCGACTGGCTTGTCCATCGACGGGAACCTCCCTTGAATGGCGCGGCCCGCCCCGGGAAAAGCGCGGACGGAAGCGCCGCCGGAAACACCACCTGCGGTAAAGCAGTTCCGGCTTGCCCAAGGCCAGGCAAGCACTTCTCCAACATGAGCATTGAAGTGCTTGCCGCCACTCGCTATTGTCGGTGCCGGCATTCGATGAAATTGATTTTAGTCAATTTCATTCACATCTTCAGTTGCTAAATGCAGCTCGACTACACACTGCATCGTCGTCGCAGACATGCGGCGTGTGCCTGCCGCTTTTCGAGGAGACTGCGATGGCGAGACGTTTGCGTTGGTTCCTGCTGGTTCAACTCGCGGTCGTGCCTGCAGCGTTCGCCCAGCAACCTGCGGCGTCACCGGACGCGCCGGCGTCCTTCGTCGAACCAACGAACGCGGCCCACCGGCACTGTTCCGGCTCGTGTCTGAAGACCGGCGCCCTGCAGTGGTTCTGCCGGCCCGACCAGACGTGCTCCATCGATTGCGCGACCGCGCCGCCGAAGATGCACTGCCACGATCCGCAGCGGTAGTCAGACGGCCTTGCCGACCAGGCTCCCGATTCCTGCCGTGACGGCCATGGCCAGTACGCCCCAGAAGGTCACCCGCGCCGTCGCCCGGGCGATGGGGGCGCCGCCCGCCTTGGCGCCGAGTCCCCCAAGCACCGCCAGGAATACCAGCGAGGCCCCCGACACCGTATAGACCGCGATGTTGCCGGGCGAGAGCGCCGCCGTCGCCAGGGGTAAGGCCGCGCCGGCCGAGAAGGTCGCCGCCGAGGTCAGCGCCGCCTGGACCGGCCGAGCCGTCGTGACCTCGGAGATGCCGAGCTCGTCCCGGGCATGGGCGCCGAGCGCATCCTTGGCCATCAGTTGTTCCGCGACCTGCAAGGCGAGCGCATGGTCGAGGCCCCGGTCGACGTAGATCCGCGCGAGTTCCTCCCACTCGGCGGCCGGGTCGTCGCCGAGCTCGCGCTGCTCGCGGGCGAGGTCGGCCTGCTCGGTGTCGGCCTGGGAACTCACCGAGACGTACTCGCCGGCCGCCATCGACATCGCGCCTGCCACGAGGCCCGCGCTGCCGGCGACGAGGATTTCACCCGTGTTGGCGGACGAGGCTGCCACACCCACGATCAGGCTCGCGGTGGAGACGAGGCCGTCATTTGCGCCGAGGACGGCGGCTCGCAGCCAGCCGATGCGGTCGATCAGGTGCCGCTCCTGGTGGACGGGTCGCATGGGCGTCAGGATCCCCGGGGCAGCATGCGGCGCAGGACGGCGTCGTGCCAGAGGTAGTGGTGCACGAGGGCGGCGACCGCGTGGAACAGGGCCAGGACCATCAGCACGTTGGCGGCCAACCCGTGCCAGTGAGTCAGGGGCCGCCGCCACTCCGGGTCGCCGATCTGCGGCAGGCTGACCGGGCCGAGGGAGACACCGCGCACGAAGGCGTTGGCGATGCCGAGGCCGACGATGACCAGCAGCAGGACGTAGAGCGCGGCGTGGGTCGCCTTCGCCAGGCGATGAAGGGGCCCAGGGTCATCGACCGGCAGGTCGCGGCCCCGGGCCCGCCGCCAGATGAGGAAGGCTACGACGAGGCCGGTGAGGACGAAGCCCAGGTCGAAATGGGCCGACCAGATGCCGGAGCGCAGGGCACTCTTTGGGACAAGGTCTTCGAGGAACGTCCCGACCAGCCATAGGCCGAGCACGAGCGCCGCGGTCAACCAATGCAGCGCGATGGTGCCGCCGTCGTATCTCGCCGTCGGCCGTGTCGTATCGTCGGGTGCATTCATGGTCGAGATCCTGCCTACGCCGGTGATGCTGCCGGGGGATGACGGTCGCCGACGGCTGGACCCGCCGGGGCTATGGCTCGCCTGCCCTTGGCGCTGATGAACCAGAGACCCTCCGGGTCCCGGCTCGACAGCCGCGGGCGGATCAACCCGCGTTCCCTCAGGGACCGGACCGTGCGCATCTCCCAGGGCTTGGGCGAGACAAGCGGTCCCTCCCGGTCGAGCCGGAGCAACATGGCTCGCTGGCCGGGCGTGAGGGGAGGCTGAGGCGTCGTTCGATCCCGGGGGCGCATCTCTAGTTTGGAATTAATATAAACTGATCGCGGGTCAAGGGGAAACCCCGCGCCTGACGGCGCGGGGTTGGCTGTCGTCAGGGCTTGGCGGGTGTTTGGGCCGGAGCCTGCTGGCCCTGCAGGTCGACCGGCTTGTTGTCGTTGAGGTCCCAGCCGGTGTTCGGGTCGGTGTGCGTCCGCTGGAGCTGCGCCCGCATCTGCCACTGGTACTTGGCGATCCCGTGCTCGACCTCCTGCAGCAGGTTCGACGTGGTGGGGTCGACGTCCTCGGTCGTCTTGATGGCCGCGTGCACCTCCTCGCCGACGCGCTTGTAGGCGTTGGTGAACCACACGAGGATCTGCGCATCGTCGAGGAAGCCGCCGGGAATCTCCGGCACGCCGGAAGTCTTCACGATGGTGTTCGCGCGCCCGTCGGCCGAGACGCCGACCGCGAGGAGGCGCTCGGCGATGGTGTCGGCGTACTTCGACAGGCCCTCGTAGTGCTCCTGCAGCAGGAGGTGCAGCGGGTAGTACAGGGTGCCCGATGCGTTCCAGTGCGCCTGCTTGGTCTGCAACTGGAGTTGCTGCAACTCGGTCAGGGTCTGCTGAAGGGCGGCGACGTCCTTCTTCATGCCCTCCTCGCCGGCACCGAGGTCGATGACCGGCTGGCGGCTGACCTCGTTCGTCGGGAATGCCCCGAGGGGCTGGCGGCTTGTCACCTGGGTCTGCGAGGACTGGCGAACGCCCTCGGTCTTGTTGCTAGGGCCCTGTGAACCCGCGGGCTGGGTCGCGGTGGTTTCCTGGGCGACCTGCATGCGCGCCAGGATCTGTGCGGCGGAGGGGGCGACCGCCTTGGCGGGGGTTGAGGCTGGGGCGGCCTCGCGTGCCAGGGCTGGTGTGAGCACGGTCGAGGCCAGGAGGAGCATGGCCGCCAGGGCGTGGATCGGACGGGTCATCGGGAACCTTGGGAACGCTGCATTGGGTGAGGTCCCGCACGCCTTCGGGCAGCCGGGAAGCCCTAGCTGGGACGAACACGGCCTCCCCCTCGTTCCGGTATGAACCCGAATTTAGGCACCGGGGATTCCTGCCCCGCTTGTCCCCTGGCGAGGTCTCGGCCATGTCACGGGAGCGTTTTCGGATAGGTTTCCGGAGGCCGTTCATTGCTTGACCTCATCGTCGGGCGCGCTGACGGGCGGCCTCGCCCGAGGGGAGCAAACCGTTGACGTCCACGCGGCGCTTCGAGGTGCGGTTGGCGACCCGCGACGGACGTCGGGTCCTGACGGCGCAGGCGGAGCGCGAGGTCGCGCTGATGGCCGAGTCGGTGATGAGGCGTTACGGCGACGACATCCTCGACGTGGGCTTTTCGGTCGCGGCCCCCGACCCGGCGGCGAGCCGGCGGATCGCCCTCTACCTCTCGACGCTGGTCAACGAACTCGACCCGGCTTGAGGTCTACGCCCCGGTTCTCGCGCGGGGCAGGTGGTTCCCAGGGTGGTGCGCAAGACACTCAACGGTGCATCGCCAGCATCCAGAAGGCCATAACGACCATCATCACGTTCTCGGTGAGCGGGACGAAGCCGAGCGGGACCTTGCTCGACCCGCCCACGCAGGCGCACTTGATGTCGCACTTGTCGAGATGGACCGCCTTTGAACACCGAGACTGAGTCTAAGCGGGCGCTGCGAGCGAGCCCCGCGGGGGTGCGGTTTCGCGACTTCGAGGCCGGGTATGAGGTTGCGCTGACCCGATACCCTGCGCGCGTGGCATCCGAGCGTCGGCCTTGACGCCCATCGCGCCCACTTGGTTGTCCCATTCGGATGCCACTTTGGGCGGGGCGCAGCGGGCGCCCGACGCAGCGTGGCCGGCTCGCGCCCCTACCGGAACCGGATCGGGCAGGGGCGGAGCGTTTCTTGAGACCGGATCGGCGGGTCAGGTGTCGACGCACGGTCGCGTAGCGGGAAGCGATTCCGGCTATCGAGGTCCGGCAGCGGATGCGCTGCCCGTCGGCCAGGATGCCGCCGGCAGTTCCGGGACGGCGTCGCGACAGGACCTGGCAATCCTCCGCATGCCCCGATCCCGCCTGTTGGAGGCGGCCGGCGATGCCGGCGTACCCAGCGCCCGTTCGATGTCGTCCAGCCGATCCGCCAGATCGGACAGGCGTCCGGCCAGGGCTTGGTCAGCCGGATGGGATGCCGGGGACATCAGGTCGGACATCGTCGCGAGTTCGACAGCGGCCGCGTCGGGAACCGCAGCGGCGACCTCAAAGGTCGCCGCCAGCAGGATCCCGATGCGTAGGGTCTCAAGCGTCGGAAGCCCGCGGTCCATGGCGGCCTTCACGGATCGGCCGGGCAAAGGCACCCGGACCGGCAGCGTCCTCGCGGCGGCTTCGGTGCCGCGTCCCTGCAGGCCATGCTTGGGCGATGCGGCAGGCCCATGAGGCCGCCCCGCCCCGAACGTCAGGAGCCACGGGCGCCGCGCGCAGCGATCGGATGCGTCCCGACGCTTCGCGCCGGACGCGAGCTCTCCGCCGGCAGCGTGACCGGCGGACCGCCTAGCGCGCCTGGCTTGCAGGGGGTCCCCTCCGGAGACCACGGCCACGTCGAGGTGGGTCCAGACGCCGCCCTCATGCAGGAAGCCGAGCGGGGCGACGAAGCCGACGTCGGCTTGGCCGCCGGCCGCGGCCCGCGCGAGCATCGCGGACATGTCCGCCCGGGATGCCGCCGCGTCCTCCATGGATGGACCGCAGGTCGGCCGCCCGATCTCGTGTCCGTCGATGACGGTCATGAACCGTCCTACGCACGCGAGCCCGCAGCTGGCCAACAGCGCGGCGTAAAGAGCGGAACCATCGTCAGAAAAGAACCCCACGACCATTGCCACCTCCGTCAGTGCACGCTCGAACCTCGCCCCCTGCGACGCTTATTTATACCATCAGTATAATACCTGCGACAAGGTGGCGGTGGCGCGGAGCCGACCCGAAGCCGTCATGAAGGTTACCGCAAACCTCCAGGATGCAGACAAATGACCTTGGGTCACGTCGCGTGGCTCGCGACGCCCAGGCGCTTGCTCCCGGGACGAGGCCATCACGCGAGGGCGACGCCGATGGGCGAGGCGAGACCCGCTGCCCGTAACGGTTCCTGGGGGGGACGGAGCAAGCCGGTCGCGCGGACGGCTGCCCGTGCGGATGCCGGATGCGCCCGACCGCCCGTCGAAACCGCGCCCTACCTGGGATGCGCCCGCGGCCTGAGGGTCATCTCATCGCGGATCGGGCTGCCGTCCAGCGGGGGCAACTTGAGCTTGGCGATGGCTCGACGCGCCGCGCGCATGTGCGGCCCCTCGCTGTATACGTCCAGGGTGATGCTGCTGCGCTTGTGCCCGACGATCGCGGAAATCATCTCGCCCGGCACCCCGGCCTGCTCCATGCGGCTGCTGAACCAGCGCCGGAAGGAGTGGAAATTCACCAGGGACCGCCGCTTGCCGGGCACCACCTCGTCGACCCCGACGCTTCGGCGGTATTCCGTGAACCGGTTCGAGGCCTTGAAGCTGCGCTCGCGCATCGAGTCGGCCTTCTTGACGGGGGGCCATTCCGGAAAAAGGTCGTCCTCGGGCTGCTTGCCGGCCGTTCGCCGGGCGACGAGTTCCGCCAGGTCGGCATGGATCGGGACGTAGCGGGCCGACGCCTCCTGCTTCTGAGGCTTGAACAGGAAGCAATTGTACGCCGTGTCGCGGACCTTCAGGTCGACGATGGCGTCGAGCCGCGCCCCGGTCAGCGCCCCGATCAGCATCAGGTCTCGCAGCTTCGGCGGGGCGGGCCCGCGGAGCAGGTCCGCGAGTTCACTGTCCTTGAAGGGCCTCTCCTTCTGGTCGTGCTTCTCCTTCGGGCCCTTGAGGCGGACGTTGGCGAACACGTTGCCCGACACGGCCGCCGTCCTCGGCACCATCCACTGCCAGTAGCCGGAGAGCCGGCCGATGTACTTGTTGAGCGTCACGTGGTGGAGGCCGGTCATCTCGACCAGCGCGTCGGCGAAGGCGTGCGCGCGCCTCACGTCGATCTCCTGAAGCGTGGCCGGGATGCGCTCGCGCTTGCACCATTCCTGCAGGAAACGCAGCGCGCGGGCGTCGTCCGCCCGGGTCCGGTCCTTGACGAAGAGCTGCTTGCGGTAGTCCTCGTGCATCAGGTCGACGGGAGTCGCCCGACCGTGCGAGATCGCCGAGAAGAGCATGGCCTTCTCGGTCTGCTCGGGAAGCGCCTCCTCGACCTCGTTCGGACCTTCCTCGGGATCTTCGACCCTGACCCAACGCGCGTCCTTCCAGCGGATCTCCGCATGGCGCTCGTAGACCGCCTCCTGAAACTCCTGCCAATCCTCGGCACTGCCGTTCCGCTTGAGTTCCTCGGCGACCTTCGAGAACTCAACGGCGATCTTCATGTCGTCCACGCCGGGGCGCCCCACCGCCTCCATGGCCTCCGCGATCCGCCGCTTGAAGCGCTCCACGTGCTTCCTCTTGAGCACGTTCGCCTCCCTGAGGCTGTCCGTGCCGAGATTGTGCACGAGCTTCGTGGCCCCGAGGGCGCGCCGCACCGGTACCGGAACCGAGACCGTGACCCGCCACGTACCGCCGTGCAATTCCAGGTAAGCCTTCTTCGGGTCGGGCGTGCGGGCCAAGACGTACTCCATGCGGAGCCCAGCGCGGCGACGCTTCACTCCTGCCAAGCGGGATGCCGGGCACCTCAGACAGTCAATCGTCGGTCCGCTGCAGTGTCGATGATGGGGCGAGTACCTTGATCCAACACTAACGCGTCGTGCTGCTGCCAACCGGCTCCGCCCCGGTCCCCAAGCCGGTCGCCGTGCTAGTCGTGGGCGAATAATTATACCGTAGATAAGAAACGATGGCCACCGCCCGGCGCGCAGCTAGGACCGATGCGCGTCGGCGAGAGCGAGCTCATGTCACTTCATGCCCAGCGAGATGCAGGGCCGATGACACGACCGGACCGTCATGCCGGTGCTTTGCTCCCTTTTGGCAGGACGCATCACGCGCCGAGGGGCGCCTCATACACCGGGATATGGATGTGGGTTTCTCCGGAAGCCTCGCGACCGTGCCGACGCGGGTATGCAGCAGCGCCCACAGGGTCCGAGTCCGGTTACGCGCTCTCAACCACGCCATCGTTTTTGCGGCGCGGGTAGCCTGGGCGTTCACGACTGCGAGTCTTGTTCCGTGCACCCTGTTCGCAACTTGGGGGGATACATGGACCAGCGGCTCCTGGCACAGCTAACCGGAATGGCCAACAAGCACGCTCAGGCGTTGAACGCCTTACCCGTTCGGGAACGCATGGAATACATGCGCTCGCTCGTCGGGTCGGCTGACTGTGCCTGGGCCGTGTTCCCGGACGGGGAGGGATCGGGCGTCCCGCACGTGATCCTCGTCAAGGGGAAGCGCGTGGGCCGGCGTATGGAGAAGTCCGGCCGCCTCAAGGGGAAGGTGACCGCGGTTCCATGCATCGACCGCTTCATGGCGGAGGCGTTGAACGATGCCTTCGGCGACGGGTCCACCACCTTGCCAGGAACTGCGCAACCCTCTCCTGAAGTCGCGGCCTTGCTGCGTGCGAACACGACCGAGATGCGCCGCCTTGTCGATGAGGCGAACCGAAACGGCGATCTCGTGAGGGACGGAAAGGTGACCGTGGAAGACCTTTTCCTCCGGGCCGACGTGGTGCACGCGGTCTGGTCGGACCCATCCTCTCCCGGTGGCGTCGGCAAGATGCTGGCCAAGGGCGAAGGCCGGCTCATGCTCATCAGCCAGGGCACCAAGGGCGTTCCCACCAGAACCGTGGCCCTCCGGTTCCTCGACCGCGTCCAGGCCGAGCAAGCTTGGCTCATTTACGGCGACGGACGCGGCGCGATGAGCCAGGCATCCTGAACCGGCCTTCGCGTTCGGCTTCACCCGTAGTCGCGGGCGAGCGGCGTGGCATTGCCGACCCGGGGTCACACGGGCCATCGGCACATGGGCTTGCGGTTCTCGCCGGGGACGACGGAGGCGGCATGACCTGCACGCGCCCGGGATCGAGGACGGTCGGCAGGCTTCGCGGTCTGCCACCCTCCTCAGGCGGACGAACGACGGCGCTGTCGCAACCCAAGAACGGTCCGATCAGGCCGGGGCGGTGAAACGCGTCGAACGGACCCCTGCCGTATCACGGACCGCGAACGCGCATGCTCCAAGGCAGAACAGGCACGCCGGCGAAGGCCGCTCCCTTGACCCGTGCGGCGCTTCGCACGAGGGCGAGGCTGTCCCTACACACGAACACGTCGATGCGTTGTTCCGGGGTGGGGCTCTCGAAGCGTCGCCGCTCCGGCATCCGAGCTGGATGGAACCACGACGGACCGGGTCGAGCATGACCGCGGGATCTGGCGGCGAAGGCCGCTGATCCCCATCCGAGGCGGGGAACCCCTGGCGGTGGTAGGACGAGGCCCAAGGATCCATAAATCCCATGGCCCTCCCAAGCCATCTCCCGACAAGTCACGGAGGGGAAAGAGTATTTTTCCAGTTCAATGGCTTAGCTCCGACCGGGGTAACGGTCCCCTCAGCTCCACCAGGTTTTCCCGGCGCGGAAAACCGAATGGTGGCAGGGACGTGGCGGATCAGCCGTCCCGGATTTTACACTCTCAAGCACAAGACGGATCGGTCGAGACCTTTGGCCTGAGAAGCTGGCGCGATCCGATCGCGCACGGGCCGGGTCGGGTGGCTCCCACGGATACCGCGGCACGCGCTGAGAGCTGTGTCGGCGACCGGCGCACCGGCCGAACACACCGGATCCTCACCGCCGCGATGACCTCGACGCGGAGGCCAAGCTTGGCAGTTCCTCCGGCGGGATGAAGCGCTCGGCCCAGCATTCGAAATCGCCCGGCAAGTCCATCTCACGAGGCACGAGCGATGTCGGCCACAACAGCCAAGCTTGTATACATACAGCACTTCACCTGCTTCGCCGCAGACTTTTCCTGACAGCGCATTTTTTCACAGAACCCTTTCGACATTTGTGACGTTTTGAGGCGTCTTAAGATTTCGGAGGTCACGTCATGAAGACGATTGCGATAGGTCTCGCCGCGCTGTTGATGAGCACCTCGGTCTACGCTCAGAGCGCGGCCACTGGGGGGTCCGAGCGCGGCGGCATGCGGGCCGGCAGCGAGCAGTCCGGCGGGCAATCCTCGATGTCGAGCGGCGAGCGCGGCGGCATGGGAGCCAGGGGCAGCGAGGCCCGCGGCGCCATGGGCGGCGAGCGCAGCGCCGCCCGGGGCGACATGAACCGGGGTGAGACCGGCCGGGGCGGGGCGGATCGCGGCGACATGGCCCGCGGCGAGCGCGGTGCCGAGCGGGGCATGGAAGGCCGGGCCGGCCGCGACGCCGCCGAGCGCAGCGACACGGTCCGCAGCGGCGCGCGCGCCGAGCGTACCGACCGTGTCCACGATCGCACGCACGACCGCACGCATGTCAGCAGCCGCACCGATGTGCGCTCGACCACCGTGGACGGCGGCTATCGCCGCGAGGGCCGCTACGTCTTCATCGGCGGCCGCCGGGTCGTGTACGGCTCGCCCGAGTACCGCCGCCTGATCGTCACCGAGCGCCGCAGCACCGGTCCGCGCCGCTACGTCACCATCCGCGGCCAGCGGGTGATCTACGGCTCGCCCGAGTACCGCCGCCTCGTCAGCGTCGGCGAGACGCGCCGCTACGTGACGATCCGCGGCCAGCGCGTCCTCTACGGCTCGCCCGAGTACCGCCGCCTCTCCACCACCGTCTCGACCACCGAGCGGCGCGGCGGCACCGTCAACGCCGGCTTCCGCGAGCGCAGCGAGGTCCGCGGGTCGGAGACCCGCACCGACCTGCGCAGCCGCAGCAGCGAGACCCGCGGCAGCGAGCGCAACGAGACCCGCGCCTCCGATCAGGCCCGGAGCAGCGAGCGCGGCGGCCGCTCGATGGAGCAGGGCCGTGGCGGGGAAGGCATGCGCAACGTCGGCATGCGCGGCGAGGGCGGTGAGCGCGGCGTCCGCAACGCCTCCGAGCAGGGCGGCGAGCGCGGCGGCAGCCGTGGCGGCGCGCAGCGCGGCGGCATGGAGTCCGGCTCGCGCGGCGGCTCCGAGGGCGGCGCCGGCATGAGCGGCCGCTGACCGCCCCGTCCCATCGCGGGATTCCAGAGGGATCATCCTCTGGCGGGGTGCCGGGGCAGAGCCCCGGCACGCGTCCGTTCAAGAACTCCGCAAGAAGTCGATCAGCGCCGCGTTGACCCCCTCCGTCGCGTCGTGCTGCACCCAGTGGGTCGCCTGCGGAAACCGCTGCAGACGGCCCCGCTCGCACAGGGCCAGACTCGCCTCGGCGAGGCCCGTCTGAAGCGCCTGGTCGCGCTCGCCCCACAGGATGAGCGTCGGCGCGGAAATCTTCGGCGGGTGCCGCGCGCGGGGCAGGCGGGCGAGCGCCCGGTACCAGCTCAGCATCGCGGTCACCGCGCCGGGGCGCAGCCACTCCCGCGCATAGACGTCGAGGTCGGCCTCGCTGAAGGTGCCGGGCCGGCTGGAACCGCGCATCAGCGCCCGCAGGAGCCGGCCGCGGCGCGCCGTCAGCAGACGTTCGGGCAGCAGGGGGAGCTGGAAGAAGCCGGCATAGGCGCTGCGCAGAGCCTGCCCCGGATGGCGCCGGAGATAGGGACCGAACACGCCCGGATGGCAGGCGTTCAGAACGGCGAGCCGCTCGACCCGCTCGGGGTGGAAGCTCGCCACCCAGAACGCGACGAGCCCCCCCCAATCGTGCCCGACGAGGTTGACGCGCGCGAGCCCGCAGGCATCGGCCAGCGCGATCACGTCCTGGGCGAGCCGGTCGAGATGGTAGGCGGCGATGCCCTTGGGCCGGTCGCTGAGTCCGTAGCCGCGCTGGTCCGGGATCAGGAGGCGCAGGCCGCTGCGCGCGAGCGGCTCGATCTGATGCCGCCAGCCGAACCAGAATTCGGGGAAGCCGTGCAGCAGGATCGTCGGCGCCCCGTCCGCCGGCCCCGCCTCGGCGACGTGCAGGCGCAGACCCCGGAGGTCGATGTGACGGTGGCTGACGGCCGGTTCGGGCATCGTTGGGAGCAAACTCTCGGACTGGGGTTCGGGATGGGGATGCTCGGGCCAACCCGAGAGGGCCGGCGCGGTTCGGGAGCGGACGCGCTATAGGTAGCATCCGATCACGGGAGACGCCCTTCCCCGATGCCGCTGCTCCGCTGCCTTCTCGCCCTCGCCTGCCTGTGGCCCGCCCTGCTGTGGTCCTGCCTCGCGGGGTCCTGCCTCGCGGCGGCCCGGCCCTTCACCGACGCCGCCGGGCGCCGGGTCGAGGTGCCGGAGCGGGTGCTCCGGGTGCTCGCCGCCGGGCCGCCCGCGGCGGTCCTGCTCTCCACCCTGGCGCCCGACCGGATGATCGGCTGGCCGCGGGCGCCGAGCCCGGAGGAGCGGGACTTCCTCGCCCCCGCGCTGCGCGACCTGCCCGCCACCGGGCGGCTGACGGGGCGGGGCGGCAGCGCCAATGTCGAGGCGGTGCTGGCCTTGAAGCCCGACCTCATCGTCGATGTCGGCAGCACGGCGGCGACCTACGCCTCCCTCGCCGACCGGGTTCAGGCGCAGACCGGCATTCCCTACCTGCTGCTCGACGGGAGCTTCAAGGCGACGCCGGAGACCTACCGGACGCTGGGCCGGCTCATCGGCACGCCGGAGGAGGGCGAGGCCCTCGCCGCGGAGGCGGAGAAGATCCTGAAGTCGGTGGCCGACGCGGTGGCCGCGGTGCCGGAGGAGAAGCGCCCGCGCGTCTATTACGGCCGCGGCCCCCGCGGACTGGAGACCGGCCTGTCCGGCTCGATCAACACCGAGATCATCGAGGCGGCGGGCGGGCGCAACGTGGCGGGCGCCGGCGCGGGCGGGCTCGCGGCGGTCTCGCCGGAGCAGGTGCTGGTCTGGAACCCGGACGTGATCATCGCCCTCGATCCCGACTTTCCGAAGCTCGCCGCCGCCGACCCGCTCTGGAACGGGCTGAAGGCGGTGCGCGAGGGCCGCGTCCACGCCATCCCGACGCTGCCCTTCGGCTGGGTCGATGCGCCGCCGGGGGTCAACCGCCTGATCGGCCTGCGCTGGCTCGCCGGGCTGTTCTTCCCCGACCAGTTCCCGCAGACGCTGGGCGATGCCGTGCGCGACTTCTACCGGCGCTTCTACCGGGTCGATCTCACGCCCGCGCAGCTCGACCGCCTCCTGCGCGACGCCGCCGGACCGGGGCCGGCCCGGTGAGCGAGGCCGCGAGCGCCGCGCAAGGCCGACCCGCGCGGCGGCGCAGCCTCTCCCTGGCGGTCCTGCTGGCATCCCTGGCGCCGGTCGCGCTGCTCCTCCTCGTGCTGGTCTCCCTCGGCGTCGGCCGCTACCCCGTGCCGCTCGCCGACGTCTTTTCCGTGCTCGTCGCGAAGGTCTTCGGCCAAGCCACCTCGCTCGACCCCGCCGTCCAGACCGTGGTGCTGAACGTGCGCCTGCCGCGGGTGTTCGGGGCGCTGGTGATCGGGGCGGGGCTCGCCGCGGCGGGGGCGACCTATCAGGGGCTGTTCCGCAATCCCCTCGTCTCGCCGGACATCCTCGGAGTTTCGGCGGGGGCGAGCCTCGGGGCGGTGCTCGGCATCGTGCTCGCCCTGCCGGTGGCGGCGATCCAGGGGCTCGCCTTCGCCGGCGGGCTCGCCGCGGTCGGCGCCGTCTACGCCGTCGGCCTCGCGGTCCGCAGGCACGATCCGGTGCTGACGCTGGTGCTGGCGGGCGTCGCCGTGGGGGCCCTGCTCGGCGCCGGCATCTCGCTCCTCAAGGTGCTCGCCGACCCCTACAACCAGCTTCCCGCCATCACCTTCTGGCTGCTCGGCAGCCTCGCCTCCGTCAACACCGGCGACATCGCCGCGATCCTGCCGGCGACGGCGCTCGGCCTCGTTCCCCTGGTGCTGCTGCGCTGGCGCGTGAACCTGATGAGCCTCGGCGACGAGGAGGCGCGGGCGCTCGGGCTGGAAACGCGCCGGCTCCGCCCGGTTCTGGTGGCGGGCGCGACGCTGGTGACCGCCGCCGCCGTCTCGGTGACGGGGGTGATCGGCTGGATCGGGCTGATCGTGCCGCACGTCGCCCGCCTGCTGGTCGGGCCGGATTTCCGCCGCCTGCTGCCGGCCTCGATGCTGCTCGGGGCGGGCTACCTCACCGCGGTCGATCTGATGGCCCGCACGGTGGCCGCGATCGAGGTGCCGCTCGGTATCCTGACGGCGCTCGTCGGGGCACCGTTCTTCCTCTGGCTGCTGGCCGCGGGCAAAAGGGGCTGGGCATGATCCTGGAGGCCCGCGACCTCGCCTTCGGCTACGGCGCCCGTGCGGTGGGCTCCGGGGTCAGTCTCACCGTGGGGGAGGGCGAGGCGCTGTGCCTGCTCGGGCCGAACGGCGGCGGCAAGACCACGCTGTTCAAGACCCTGCTCGGCCTGCTGCGCCCGCTGGCCGGCCGAGTGCTCCTGGACGGCACCGACCTCTCGGAGCTGCCGCGCCGAGACATCGCAAAAAAAATCGCCTACGTGCCGCAGGCGCACGCCGCCTTCTTCCCCTTCACCGTGCGCGACGTGGTGGTGATGGGCCGCGCGAGCCGGCTTCCCGCCTTCGCCAGTCCCGGCCCGGCCGACCGCGCCGCGGCCGAGCGGGCGCTGGCAACGCTGGGCATCGGCCATCTGGCGGAGCGGATCTACACCGAGATCAGCGGCGGCGAGCGCCAGCTCGCGCTGATCGCCCGGGCGCTCGCGGGCGAACCGCGACTCCTCGTCATGGACGAGCCGACCGCGAGCCTCGATTTCGGCAACCAGGCCCGGGTGCTGACCCAGGTGCGGCGCCTCTCGGAAACCGGGATCGCCGTGGTTCTCTCGACCCACGATCCCGGCCACGCCTTCCTCTGCGCCGACCGGGTCGCGCTGCTGCATGGCGGGCGCCTGGTCGCGCTGGGGCCGCCGGCGGAGACGGTGACGCCGGAGACCCTGCGGCTGCTCTACGGCGTCGAGGTCGCGGTGGTGCCGCTGCCGGGGCAGGGCCGGGCGGTCTGCACGCCGCTGATCGGGTGAAGCCTCTCAGATTCCGGCGTACCAGGAAAATCCCAGCTCCGAGACCATGCTGCCCCGGCCCTGGCCGAGCCCGTCCACCCGGTCGGTGGCCTCGATGCTGGCGAGGTATTTCAGCGACTTGTAGCCGAGCTGGCGCTCCACCCGCAGGCGCACCGGGGCGCCGTGGGCCACGGGCAGGTCGCGGCCGTTCATGCCGTAGGCCAGAATCGTCTGCGGGTGCAGGGCGTCGAACAGGTCGTAAGTATCCCACCAGCCGTCCACGGTGCGGATCACGATGAAGCGCGCCTCCGGCTTGAGGCCGACGCTCGCCAGCACGTGCGAGAGCGGCACCCCGGTCCAGCCGCCGATCGCCGACCAGCCCTGCTCGCAGGCGTGCAGCGTGATCTGCGTGCGGGCCGGCATCGCCCTCAGCTCGGCCAGCGTGAAGGCGGTGGGCCGCTCCACGAGGCCGCTCACCGGCAGGCGCCAATCGGAGAACCCGGCCGCCTTCGAGCGGCGGTAGGCGGGATCGTCCGGGTCGGTGGTGTTGATGGTCGGAAACACCGCCGAGATCGCCTCCGGGCCGAATTCCCGCACCAGGGGCTGGTCGCGCAGCAGGAAGCGCTGGGTGGCGAGGGTCAGGGTGTCGCTCAACCCGTAGAGACCCGGCCGGCGCGGGCCGTTCTCGATCAGCTCGCAGCCGCCGAGAAGGCCGCCGAGGGCACCGCCAAGTCCCAGCGTCGAGGAGCCGAGGACCAGCCTGCGGCGCGTGATCTTGCTCATCGCGGATCCTCCCCTGATGTCGCTCGATCGGCGCTCGTTCGGGCGGAACGTCCGGTGATCATGCCCCGCATCAGGTCGAGCGGCCCGTTGGCGAGCACCTGCCAGACGTGGATGAGGAGAAAGCCGACGAGCAGGACCGCCGACAGGAAGTGGATCGTGCGCGCCGATTGCCGGCCGCCGAACAGGGTGAACAGCTCCGGGTAGGCCGCCGTGACGCCGGGCGCCATGGTCAGCCCCGAGAGCAGCATCACCGGCGCCAGCACGAGGATGACGGCGAGATAGGCGAGCTTCTGCAGGACGTTGTAGCGGCGCGCTCCCGCCGCACCAGAGCCGGTGAGCCGAAGATGGGCGCGGAGGTCAGCCGCGATGTGCCGGGGGTGGAGCTGATCGCGATCGGGCGTCAGGCGGCGCAGGAGATGCCCGCTCGCCAGCGCGATCAGCAGGTAGAGCGCGCCGTTGAGCACGAAGATCCAGGCGGCCAGGAAGTGGAGGTTGCGGCCCCAGCCGGTCTGTTCGAGGTTCACCGGCAGCGGGAGCACGATCCAGGCCGGCGCATCGTTGGCGCCGGTCTCGCCCCAGAACAGCCGCGGCAGGGCGAGCAGGATGGCGACGCCGCTGACCGCGAGGGCCGCGAACGCGCCGGCATTCACCCAGTGGGCGAGGCGGACCCAGAGCGGGTGGCGCCGGACGGCCATTTCCGCACGCGCCGTCATCGCGCCGCTCATTGTGCCGCGCGTGGCATCGCTCATCGCATCGTTCGTGGCATCGCTCGTGGCATCCGTCACGGCCTGTCCGTCCGCCGCAGCACGTCGAGGCGATAGGCCTCCGTTCGCGCGCCGGGCAGCCGCCGGCAGAAATCGGCCGTTCCCGCGAGGAACCCCTCCGCCGCCGCGTCGCCGGAGAGGGGATAATCCGTCTCGCCGAGCCAGTGCACGAGGAGGCAGTCGCCCCCCGGCTCCAGGCTCGCCTCCACCCGCGCGACGAGCCGCGCCAGATCCGGGGCGCTGAGGAAGTAGAGCATCTCGCCGAAGACGATGAGGTCGAACCGGCCCTCGGGCCAGACCTCCGGCACCGCGCCGCGGACGAAGCGCACCTGCGGGCAATCGGCGCAGCGCGCCCGCGCCGCCTCCAGCGCCGCCCCCGCGATGTCGAGGGCGGTCAGCGCCCCGCAGCGGGGGGCGAGCGCCCGGGTGAAGACGCCGATGGAGCAGCCGACCTCCAGGGCCCGGCCGTAGCGCGCCCGCGGCAGGGCGCGAAGCGTCGCGGCGTACTTGTCGGCCTCGTAGGCGCTGGAGGTGAAGCGCCAGGGATCGGGATCGGAGGCGTAGATCTCCGCGAAGTAGCGCTCCGGCAGCGTCTCCGTCCGCCGGCCGCTCATCCCACGGCTTCCGCGCTGCGCGGAGCGTCCGCGTCGGGCCGCATGCCGGGCTCCGGATCGGGCCCCAATTCGGGCCACAGGGCATGGAGCGGTTCGAGCGCCGCGAGCGCGTGCGCGGCCATGCCGGTCAGGGCGAAATCCGGGGCCGGCTGGCGCAGATAGGTCGCGAGATCGCGCATCCGGCGCTCCAGGGGATGGCTCTCGAGGAATCCCGCGAGGCCGATGGAGCGCTGCGCCAGGGCGATCACGTCGAGGCCCGCCTGCTCGACCGCGGTGCGGGCGAGGTTGACGTAGGCGATGACCCGCTCCGGCGATCCGGCTTCCGCGGCGGCGATCCGGGCGGCGCGGGCGACGAGCAGACGGCTCGTCTCCGCCGCGACCATGGCCTGTCCGAACCGGGCCTGCTGGTGCGGATCCTCCGCCCGGTCGGTGGCGGACAGATGCGCCCGGTGGGTCTCGATCACCGCCTCGATCCCGCCGAGCTGGACCGCCAGGAAGCGCCACGCCCCGGCGAAGAAGAACGGCTGGCGCCCGTAATCGTCGGGCGCGCCGATCACCTCGCCGTCGCGAAGGCCGAGGCCCGAGAAGTCGACCGTGCCGGTGGCGGAGGCGCGCATGCCGTGGGCGCGCCACGCCGACAGGTCGGCCCGCGCGCCGGGTTCGAGGCGCATCACCAGCATCAGCCGGCGCCCGTCGGCGAGCCGCGCCGTCACGAGCGGCCGGGTGACGAAGCCCGCCCCCGAGGCGTAGCTCTTGGCGCCGTGAAGGCCGCCTGCGCCGTCGAGGACGAGACCGCCCTCCGCCGGCTCGGTGTTCCACACGCCGAAGAGGTGCCCCTGCGCCGCGTCGCGGGCGAGGCGCCCGGCGACGGCGGGCTCGGCGTAGCGCAGCACCAGGGCGAGGGCGTTGACGTGCCCTTCGTAGAGCCGCCCCACCGCGAGGTCGTCGCGACCGACCTCCGTCAGCAGCGCCCGCAGGGCGTCCACCCGGTCCGGCTCGCACAGACCGCGCCCGCCGAGCGCTTCGGGCAGGGGGGCGGCCAGCAACCCGATCCGGCGCAGCCGGGCCATGGCCCGGGTGGGAAAGCCGCCCTGCGCATCCTCCGCCCCGTCGCACAGCCCGTCCCCCGGTGCCGCAGGACGCCGCGCGAGGGGAAGGAGCAAGGTGGGGGACAAGAGCGGCTCAGGGTTCGAGACGGAACGACAGGAGCCCGTCCGGCGGCACCGGCGCCCGGGCGGGGAGCGTTCGGTCCGCGGGCGGGCCGCACTTCTCGTGGGAGAGTTGCTGCAGCATCAACTAGAACACCGATCGCGTCTTCCTATGCGGCGCGGTTGCGGCAGATTGGATTCGTCACCGGCCTGCCGGCGGCGGAACCGCGGGGCGCCCCCCCGGCGTTCAAGCCTTCAGCCGGGCCATACGGGGCCGGGACGGCACCCGAAGGGGTCCCGGCGAGAACCCGGAGTGAACCCGGAGTGGACCCGGAGAGAACGATGGCGGACGACACCGATCGGCTCGGCCTCCTCGTGGGCGTGTTCGAGCTGGCGCTCAACCGCCTGTTCGAGGCGAGCCCGGAGGGCGGGCAGGCGCGCGACCGGTTCGTGGAGGACGTGCGGCGGCTCCTCGCCGACACCCGCGCGCTTCAGGCGGATTCCCCGGCGGCGCAGACCTACGAGGCGCTGCTGCGGCGTCTCGGCGCCACCCATCCCGGCGATGCGGACGGGCTCGGCGTCGTGCCGACGCCGGAGCAGGGCGTGCCACCGGTCGGGTCGGGCGTGTAGGCGGCGGAGGGCGACAGCGTGAGCGACACCGGAAATGAGACCGACGCACCCGGCGAACCGAAGCTCGCCGGCATCCTGACCTTCCCGCCGGAGGTGGTGGCGGCGCTCGACGAGCATTGCGCGGTCGAGCGCCTGCCGCGGGACCGCGCGATCTGCGAGATCGTCGCCGAGTATCTGCGCGTCAAGGGCTATCTGCGGCGGCGGCCCGCCCACGCGCACCGCTCGCCCCAGGGCGAGACGACGGAAGGGATTTGAGCGATGGCCACCGCGTTCAAGGGCCTCCATCTCTGCCCGCCGAAGCAGCCGCGCCCGAGCCATGTCCGGGTTCGGGACGGGGAGGGCGGCGAGACGATCCTGCCCCTCGAGGAATACGAGGCCCGCGCCGGCCAGCCGCCCTGGCAGAGCCTGCCCTGGGAGGGCGAGGCCGGCCCCGTACCGGATGACGGCGAGAAGCACGGGCCCGAGATCAGCATGTGAAGGCCCTTCTCGGCTGACCGCTTCGACCGTGGCCGCATCCCCGCTCCCCTTGGGCGGGGAGAGGGGGTGCGGGCCCGCCTCACCAGGCCGTGGGCTTGGGGTTTCTCTCGTCGAAGCCGATCTGGTGCCAGTAGGGATAGATCGGCGTCTCGCGGCTCGCCGCGTCGAGGCGGGCGATCTGGTCGGCCGTCAGCGACCAGCCGACCGCGCCGAGATTCTGCTTCAACTGCTCCTCGTTGCGGGCGCCGATGACGATGTTGCACACGGTCGGTCGGGTCAGGAGCCAGTTCAGCGCCACCTGCGGCACGGTCTTGCCGGTCTCGGCAGCGACCGCGTCGAGGGCGTCGACCACGTCGTAGAGGGTGTCGTCGGACACGGTGGGCCCGCCCTCCGCGCCGGCGGCCGTCGAGAGGCGCCCGCCCGAGATCGGCTGCCCGCGCCGGATCTTGCCGGTGAGCCGGCCCCAGCCGAGCGGGCTCCACACCATCAGGCCGACGCCCTGGTCGAGGCCGAGCGGCATCAGCTCCCACTCGTAGTGGCGGCCGATCAGCGAGTAGTAGCCCTGATAGACGACGTAGCGGGCAAGCCCGTACCGTTCCGAGGTCGCCAGCGCCTTCATCAGCTGCCAGCCGGAGAAATTCGAGGCGCCGATATAGCCGATCTTGCCCGAGCGGGTGAGGTCGTCGAGGGCCCGCAGCGTCTCCTCGACGGGGGTGAGCGCGTCGAAGCCGTGCATGAAGTAGACGTCGATGTGGTCGGTGCCGAGCCGTTTCAGGCTGGCTTCGCAGGCGCGGATCAGATGGTGGCGCGACGAGCCGACGTCGTTGACGTCCTCGCCCACCCGGAAGGTCGCCTTGGTGGAGATCAGCAGCCGGTCCCGGCGGCCCTTGATCGCCTCGCCGAGGATCTTTTCCGAGTCGCCGCTCGAATAGAGGTCGGCGGTGTCGAGGAAGTTGACGCCCGCATCGAGGCACAGATCGATCAGGCGGCTCGCCTCCGCCACACCGGTGCTGCCCCAGTTCTGGAAGAACGCGTCCGTGCCGCCGAAGGTGGCGGTGCCGAGGCTGAGCACCGGCACCTTGAGGCCCGAGCGTCCGAATTGCCGGTATTCCATTGCGTCACTCCGCTGTGGCTGTCTGGAAACGGCCCCTGAAAGGCCGCCGGTCGCCGTCTCGAGAGGCCCGGCCCCGCCGGCGAAGCGGCGGGCCGGGCGGGCACCCCACGGGCTGCGAACGGCGCCGCTGCCATCATACCGCCGCCGGACGTCCGCGGTTCCGCCACCGAAAGGGTCAGGTTCCGCAAAGACTTCGTCAACCAAGAGCCACTATTAAAGCTCAAGTTTTACGGAACCCGGACACGGGTCGGGCCTTGTTCAGCGCACCCGGCGGCCCTGTCGCCAGCCGGCATCAACATTGGGATGTCGTCCGTGAGTTTCACCGTCAGCGCCGGCACCGCGTCGCGGAACTATTCCTGGCAGCACGGCTCTCTGCTGAGCGCCCTGGAGCAGGCTCTGTCGCTGACCACCTCCGGCCTGAGCGATGTCCGCATCGTCGATTCGGAGGGCCGCAGCCACAGCCCCTCCGCGCTCTATCAGCGAATGTTCGGGCCGCGGACGACGGACGAGGCCGCGCCGGCCCGCGCCCGCGCCCGCGCCGCCTGATCCGCTCCGGTCGGATGCGGCTCTAATCCCGGATCGCCGCCGCATCCGGCGCCACCACCGCGAACAGGTCGCTCAGCGCCGCGAGGCTCGCGGCCTGGAGCGCGGCCGCGGGGACGGTCGCGCCGTCCGGCCCCGGCAGGGCGCGGGTGGCGGTGGCCGCGGCCACCACGGTGGGGCGGAAGCCGAGATTGAAGGCGCCCCGCGCGGTCGAATTCACGCACATATGCGTCATGAAACCGGCCAGGATGACGTCCTTGACGCCCGCCGCTTCCAGCTGCGCCTGAAGGTCGGTGCCGACGAAGGAACTCGGATAGGCCTTGGTGATCACCGCCTCGCCCTCGCGCGGCGCGACCTCGTCGCTGATCTGGCCGATCGGCGCGCCGACGTCGTAGGGCGAGCCCGGCCCGGCATCGTGGCGCACGTGGAAGACCGGGATGCCGGCGTTGCGCGCCCGTTCCAGCAGGGTTCTGGCCTCCCGGATCGCCGGCTCGACGCCCTCCAGGCGCATGATCCCCTCGCGATAGGTGTTCTGCAGATCGATCATCACCAGCGCCGAGCCCGAGAGGGCGGCGGGCTCCGGCGGCAGGCCGGAAAGGTGGCGAAGTGTCGTGAGATCGGTCTTGAGGTCGCTCATGGCTGAAGCCTTTTCCTGGGATGCGTTTCCGGGCGGGATGTGAGCCGAGCGGGGTCTCCCGCGCAACCTGCCGATAAGGCCAAGCGGGAGGCGGCCGCCGGTTCGTTCGCCCGGATCGCAGCGGCGACCTCGCCCGGCGAGGCCGGCAGAAGGCCGCCGCGCGGGAATTCCTGCCCCTGCGCAAAAGCCCTTAGCGCTGCGCAAAAAGCCTTCTCGCTGCGCGAAAGTCTTTATCGCTGCGCGGCTTGCATCGGCTTGTCCGATTTCGGCTGCTGCGGCGCGATGCGTCCGCCGTCCTTGAGATCGGCCGGGGGGCTCAGCACGAGGCGCTCGCCGCCCGAGAGCCCCTTGTCGACCTCGACCACCGTGCCCTTGTCGCGGGCGATATGGACGTCCGTCCAGGCGACGCGATCATCCTCGCGGGCGATGGCGACGCGGGTGCCGGACTGGTTGAACACCAGAGCCTCGGCCGGGACTGCCACCGTGGTGCCGCCGCTGCGCGGGATCGCCAGCGTCACGTAGACGTAGAGACCGGGCCGCAGGGTCCGCTCGGGGTTGGGCACGTCGACCTGCGTCGTGAGCGTGCGCGAGGAGGCGAGCAGCGCCACCGAGCTGCGCTCGACCTCGCCGGAGAAGCTGCGGTCGGGCATCTGCGGCACCTTGATCTGGGCCTTGATGCCGGGCTGAACCCCCACCGCCGCGTTCTGGGGCACGTTGACCGAGATGCGCAGCACGTCGTCCCGGTCCATCGACAGGAGCGGCGTGCCCGAGCCGGCATCGGCCTGGACGAGGTCCCCGACATCGACGTTGCGGGTCGTCACCACCCCGTCGAAGGGCGCGGTGACGATCTCGAAGCCGGTCAGCGCCTTGAGGCGGCCGACCGTCGCCTGCTGCGCCTTGATGTTGGCCTCCGCCACCTTCACGTCGGCCTGCGCCGAGGCGAGGTTGGCGGCCTGCGAGAGCACACCGGCCTGGGTGTTGTCGGCGTTCTGCTTCGAGGCCCAGCCCTGGCCGGCGAGCGTCGAGGTGCGCGCGTTCGTGACCTGGGCGAGGTTCACGTTGGCCTTGGCCTGATCGACCATGGCTTTCGCCCGCAGCAGCTGCGCCTCGAGCTGGCCGAGCTGGGCTTCCGCCTGGGCGAGCTGCTGGTCGAGGTCGGGCGCGGCGATGCGCAGGAGCACGTCGCCCTTCTTCACCCGCGCGCCGATGTCAACGTGCCGCTCGGCGATATAGCCGGTGGCGCGGGCGTAGATCCGCGCGGTGGCGAAGGGCTCGGTCTGGCCCGGCAGGGTCAGCTCGATCGGTCCGTCGAGGCGCTTGGCCTCCTCGGTGCGGACCTTGGGCACGAACTCGATCTGCTTGGACCGCGTCGCCTCGGCCCGGGCCGCCCGCTGCCAGTGGCCGTAGCCGCCATACGTCAGGAGGCCGAGCGCGATCAGCCCGGCCAGCACGAAGCCGCCCTTGCCCGGCGGCGGTGGAATGTCCTTGTCGTCCCCGGTCCGGGCGGGCTGACTCACGGGCGGGTCCTTCCCTTTGCGCTGCGGCGGGGATTGGCGGTCATCATACATAATCCTCGAGCGGCTTGGCCTCGCCCCGCCGCAGCAGGCTGTAGAGGAACGGCACGAACAGGAGCGTCGAGGGCGTGCCGAGCGCGATGCCGCCCATCACGGCGCGGGCCAGCGCCGCGTTCTGCTCGCCGCCCTCGCCGGTGCCGAGCGCCATCGGCACGAGGCCCAGGAACATCGCGCTCGCGGTCATCAGCACCGGCCGCAGCCGCGTCTCGCCCGCCGCGATCGCCGCCTCGTGCGCCGAGCAGCCGGTCGCCTCCCGGTGCTCCTTGGCAAACGTGACGAGCAGGATCGAGTTGGCCGAGGCGATGCCCACCGACATGATCGCCCCGAACAGCGAGGGAATCGAGAAGGCGGTGCCGGTGATGAACAGGCTCGCGACGATGCCGCAGAAGGCGACCGGCAGGGCGGCCAGCACCACGAAGGGATCGCCCCAGCTCTGGTAGTTCACCGCCATCAGCAGGTAGACCGCGACGATCGCGATGCCGAGGCCGATCCCGAGGCGGAAGAAGGCCGCGCGCATGTTCTCGATCTGCCCGCGCACCGTGATCTTGTCGGGCGCCGGCAGGGTCTTCTGCTCCTCGGCGACGATCCGATCGATGTCGCGGGCGACCGCACCCAGGTCGCGGTCCTGCACCGCGGCGTAGACGTTGAAGGTCGGCTGCGTGTTGACGTGGTTGATCACCGTCTGCGTCGGCTGCCGGGTGATCGTGGCGATGCTCGACAGCAGCGTCAGCGCGCCGGGGCCGTTGCCGGCAGCGCTGGCCCGGGCGAAGAGCGGGGTGTTCTGCAGCGCGGTGAGCGAGGCGTTGCGGTATTCCGGCGTCTGGACCCAGAGCTGGTAGGGAATGCCGGTCTTCGGGTCGGTCCAGAAGTTCGGATTCACCTGGAAGGAGCCCGACAGCGACACGTTGAGGCTCTGCGCCACCTGCTGCTGGGTCAGGCCGAGTTCGGAGGCGAGCCGCCGGTCGACATCGACGAAGAATTGCGGCGTGTCGACGATCTGGTGCAGGTGCACGTCGACGAGGCCGGGCGTCTCCTTCAGCCGCGCCTCGATGCGCCGGGCGGCCTCCAGGTCCTTGACGGTGTTGCGCCCCGAGACCTGCACGTCGATCTGGGCGATGACGCCGAAATTGAGGATCTGCGTGATGATGTCGGAGGGCTGGAAGTAGACGACCATGTCGGGGAAGCGCTCGCGCAAGACCTCGCGCAGGCGCCGCTGATACTCGGCCACCGGACCGTGCTCGTCCTTCAGGTCGATCAGCATCTGCCCGTCGTTGTAGGAAACGAAGGAGCCGTCGGAGAAGGCGAAGTTGTAGTTGTTGGAGGGCAGGCCGATATTGTCGAGGATCTGGTCGATCTCCCCCTCGGGGATCACCTCGCGCACCACCTTCTCGACCTCGGCGAAGGTCTGCTCGGCGGTCTCGATGCGCATCCCCGGCCGGGTGCGCAGGTGCAGCGTCATCTGGCTCGATTCGACCTGCGGGAAGTAATCCTGCCCCGTGAAGACGAACAGGCCGCCGGTGCCGGCAAACAGCAGGCCGACCACGACGATCGTCGCGATCCGGTGGCGCAGGACCGCGTGCAGCAGGCCGACATAGCCGCGGTGGAAGCGATCGAACCGGGCCTCGAAGCCGCGGCGGAAGGCGCCGGCCAGGCGGAAGACCGGGGAGAGCAGCCAAGCCAGCGCCCGCTCGATCCGACCGCGGCGCGGGGCCTCCTCTTCGCCGCCATGGTGCTGGAGGTACTCGCGCGCCACCAGCACGTCGATCAGCACCGGCACCAGGGTGCGGGTCAGCAGGTAGGAGGTCAGCATCGCGAACACGACCGCGAGCGCCTGCGGCGTGAACAGGTATTTCGGGGTGTCGGTGAGCGCGAAGACCGAGACGAAGGCGGCGCAGATCGACAGCGTCGAGATCAGCGCCGGTTTGGCGATGCCGGCCGCGCCCTCGACCACGGCGTTGCGGAACGGCTTGCCCTCCTCGAACAGGCGGTAGGTGTTCTCGATCGCCACCGTCACGTCGTCGACGAGAATGCCGACCGCGAGCGCGAGACCGCCCAGCGTCATCACGTTGATGGTGTGGCCGAGCGCCGCCAGGAGCGCCAGCGAGGTCATCAGGCAGAGCGGGATCGAGATCAGCACGATCAGCGTCGAGCGCCACGATCCGAGGAACAGGAGGATGGTGAGGCCGGTGAGGCAGGCGGCGATGACGGCCTCGTGCCACACGCCCTCGATCGCGTTCGAGACGAAGACCGACTGGTCGAAGAGCGGCTTGATCTCCATTCCCTCGGGGGCCGCCGCGCGGATGTCGGGCAACGCCGCCTTGACGTTGTTGACGACGTCCAGCGTCGAGGCGGTGCCGTTCTTGAGCACGCGCATCAGCACCGAGGCCTGCCCGTCGGCGCGCACCACGTTGACCTGCGGCGGGCCGCCGTCACGGACATAGGCGACGTCGCGCACCAGCACCGGCTGGCCGTTGACCACCTTGATCGGGATCTCGTTCAAGGCCGCGATCGCGTCCGGCGTGGCGTTCATCTGCACCGGGTATTGCTGCTCGCCGATCTTGGTCAGGCCCGAGGGGATCGTCAGGTTCTGCGAGGTCACCGCGTTGGTGACTTCCAGCGGCGTCAGCCCCAGCGCCTGGAGCGCGTGCAGATCGAGATCGACCATCACCTGCCGCGGCGCACCGCCGAAGGGGGAGGGGAGCGTCGAGCCCGGCACCTGGGTCAGGCGCTGGCGGATGCGGTACTGGGCGTAGTCGTAGACCTTGTTGAGGCTGTCCTTGGCCGAGGTCAGCGCGAGCTGGATCACCGGCACCGAGGAGGCGGAGAAGCGCACGATCACCGGCGGCTGCACGCCGGGCGGCATCAGCGCACGGATCGAGTTCGTGGAGGAAACGACCTGGGCGATGGCGAGATCGATGCTGACGCTCTGGTCGAAATAGATCTTCATCACCGACGTGCCCTGGAGGCTGGTCGATTCCATCCGGGCGATGTTGTTGACGTTGTTGGAGATTCCGAATTCGGAATAGGTCGTGATCCGCTTCTCCATCTCCGGCGCGGAGAGACCGGTATAGGTCCAGACCACGACGACCACGGGGATATCGACGGCGGGCAGCACGTCCTTCGGCGTCACGACGATCGCGCCCGCGCCGCCGAGCATCATCAGCACGGCGAGGACGTAGGTCGTGACGCGGAACTTGAGGGCGTACTGGACGAGTCCCATGGGTCTCCGGTGGGTGATCCGGTGAGAGTGCCTCTCGAAGCTCCCGGCCGCCGAGAACCCCTGGCCCGGCGATGCCGGCGGGGCGGGCGCTTCGTGAGGGACACGCGCCTGCCGGAGCCGGGGCGGGGCGACCCCACGGATACCGCACGGCCACTGTTTCTGTTCTATGTCCGATTGCCGCCAGAAACACAGGCGTGCCGCGATGCCGCATCGGCGCCTGTCCCCGCTGTTCAGGCGCGCTCCCTTCGCCGGACGGAAGTAGGGTTAGACTGAAAATAACCTTAGCAACGATCGGCTCAGGCCGTCCGCGACGGCATCGGGGCCGGATGGGCGTCCGTTCGCAGCGCTTGCGCCGCCTCTTGCTGCGCGACCTCCTGTTGCTGCGCGACCTCCTGCCGCCGCGCCTGCGCCCGGCCGAGCCAGAGCGCGTTGAGGAGCCACGCCGCCGAGAGCGGCACCGCCACCACGGCCGCGGCGTGGCCGCCGAAGCCGAGGGCGGAGAGCCCGGTATAGGACCAGGCGCCGACCTGATCGCCGAGGCGGTAGACCACCGTGTCGATGAAGCTCTTCGCCTTGTAGCGATCCTCGCGCGGCACCACCGTGAACAGCACCTCGCGCACAGGGCGGGCGATGGCGAAGTTGCCGGTCCGGCGCAGCACGTAGATCACCACGACCGAGGCGACGCTCGGCGACAGCGCCAGCGCGGCAAACCCGACGATGCTCGCCGCCGGCAACAGCGCCAGGGTCACGCCGACGCCGAGCCAGCGGGTGATGCGCCCGGTGAGGAAGAGCTGCACGCCGAGGGTCAGCACGTTCACGGCGAGATCGACGCTGGCGAAGAAGGCGGTCTGCGCGCCGCGGTCGGGGAAGCTGCGCTTGGCGATCCCCGCCTGCTCGAAATACAGGAAGGTCGCGGTGACCGAGAACAGCGCGAGAAACAGCGCGATATTGAGGAGGTAGGGCGAGGCGAGGGTGCGCCGGATGCCGGCGAGCACGTCGCCGCCGATGGTCTCGCCCGCGCGGGACGCCTCGGGCACTTCGTGCAGCCGCCCGATCAGGCGGGCGAGCCCCCGCATGGCGAAGACCGCCGCCTCCAGCAGGACGGCGGCCGCCAGCAGCAGCGCCCAGGTCGGCACGTCGCGCGCCAGCGTCGCCGTCACCGCCGAGCCGCAGATGGCGCCGAGCGTCGCGCCGGCGGCGATGAAGCCGAACAGGCGCTTGCCCTGTTCGGTCGAGAACACGTCCACCACCGTGGCCCAGAAGATCGAGACCACGAACAGGTTGAAGATCGAGAGCCAGACGAAGAAGGCCCGGCCGACCCAGAGAGCGGTTTCACCCTCGGCGACGGCGATGAGGCCGGCGAAGACCAGGATGTTGAGGATGAAGAAGCGGTAGGTGAGGGGCACGAAGCGCGCCCGCGGCAGGCGCTTGACCAGCCACGCGAAGGGCAGGTTGAGCGCCAGCATGCCGACCAGCGTCGCCAGGAACAGCCAGGGCAGGTTTTCGAGGCCGCCCGCCACGCCCATCTGGTCGCGGATCGGGCGCAGCACGTAGTAGCTCGCCAGCAGCGCGAAGATGTAGGCCCAGGACCAGGCCAGCGCCGGGCCCTCGCCCGGCCTCACGTCGATGAGGCGGTCCGGGAGGGAGGATCCCGACGCGG
>Ga0233425_10000605_pt1 | contig 91194 bp, 61 predicted proteins | sample Watercolumn_Towu_2_FD_181712 | JGI IMG/M metagenome (GOLD analysis project Ga0233425, IMG submission 181712) | Freshwater microbial communities from Lake Towuti, South Sulawesi, Indonesia - Watercolumn_Towuti2014_140_MG | ecosystem: Environmental > Aquatic > Freshwater > Lake | place... | reverse complement strand
CCGATTCCGGGAAGCGGTATGCGGAGCTGGAAGGTGAGCTGGCCGATTCCGGGAAGCGGTGTGCGGAGCTGGAAGTTGAGCTGGCCGATTCCGGGAAGCGGTATGCGGAGCTGGAAGGTGAGCTTGCCGATTCCGGGAAGCGGTATGCGGAGCTGGAAGGTGAGCTGGCCGATTCCGGGAAGCGGTGTGCGGAGCTGGAAGTTGAGCTGGCCGATTCCGGGAAGCGGTATGCGGAGCTGGAAGGTGAGCTTGCTGCCTCCCAGGCCCGCAGCGCCGGGGTGGAGAAGGACCTGGCAGCGGCCACGGCGCGGGTCCGGGAGCTGGAGGAGGGGATCGAGGCCGCCAGGCAGGACCTTGCCAGCCAGGGCAAGGCGCAGAAGTCTTCCGGCAAGAAGGTGCAGGTGCTGGAGAAGGACCTCGCTCAGGTCAAAGAGCGTGCTGCTGCGCTCGAGGCGGACCTGAACGCAGCGACGAATCGCCGCGCGGAGCTGGAGCTGGAGCTTGCCGCGGGCACGAGGCGTCGAGCCGAGCTGGAGCAGGAGCTGGCAGCGGCCAGCCAGCGCCGGGCAGAGCTGGAGCTGGAGATGGCAGGGGGCACGCAGCGCCGGGCGTCGTTGGAAGGCGAGCTGGATGCGACCAGAAAGGAAGCCACGGCCGCGCTCGCCCAGCGGGACGCACTGCAGGAGCAGTCGGCGCAGCTCTCCCTGGACCTCGATGCCGGACGCGGGCGGGTGCTGGTCCTGGAGCTGGAGGTGGAGCGCCTCGGAGCGGAGCTTTCCAGCCGAAGAGCGCGGGTTCGGGATGCGGAGAAGGCGCTTGACGCTGCGGGCGAGAAGACGCAGCGCGAGCTGGAAGGACTGCGGGCCGCTGCCGCGGGGCTGGAATCACAGGTCGCGGACATCACGCGGGTGAGAGTGGAGCTGGAGCAGAGCCTCGCAGCAGCACGAGACGAGCTGGCGGCCGCCGTCGCGGACGCAGCAAGCGCCCGGGCCGCATCCGGCGATGCCGAGGCCAAGGCCGGCGAGGCCCAGGCACGGGCTCGCGACGCGGTAGAGCGCTGCCGGATCCTGTCCGAGGAGCGGGACCAGCTGGCAGCCGCGGCGGTCCGCATGGGAGCCCTGGAGGGCAGCCTCGCGGCGCTGGAGGAGCAGAGTGCGTCCGCTGCCAAGGAAGCGGCCGCACTCCGGGAGCAGGTCGTGGCCCTGGAGCAGGACAAGGGGGCTCTGCAGCGCGACGTGACCGGGCTTCGCGACATGCTGGCCACCGCACAGGACCTGGTCCGCGACAAGACCGCATCGGAGCAGAAGGCGGTTGCCGGTGCGGACGCCGCGCTGCGGAGGCACTCGGAAGCCATCGCGTTGCTCCAGGAGCGGGACCAGCGCCTCGAATCGCTGACCGCGCTGTACGACGGGATCCGGCAGGAGAAGGCGGCCATGGAGAAGGACCTTGCAGCGGTCGCTCACGACGTGGAGCGGGCCAATGCTGCCATGGAGAGGGAGAAGCTCCAGACCCGTGCCTCCAGCGCCCGACTTGCGCAGATGACCGCGCGGATGGAGGTCCTCGAGCGCGAGGCAGGGGAGAAGGCGCAGCTGGCAGCCCTCATCGACGGGCTGCACAAGGACCTCTCGGCTCTCAAGGAGTCCCTGGCCGCGAAGGAGGCCGAGGCCCGCAAGACCGGGACGGAGCTCCAGCGGGCGCTGGCCGAGGCGTCCGCGCTCCGCAAGACAGCGGAAGAAGCGGCCGCCAGGTCCGCTGCCGCGCTCAAGGCCAGCGAGGAAGCCGACCGCCGGGTCGCTCTCGCGGAGCAGCGCATGGCCGAGAAGGACGACCTGTTCCTCGTGTACGAGGCCGACCTTGCAGACCTGCGGAAGCTCAAGGCGGACTGCAATCGCCTGACGCGTGAGAACGCCCGGATCCTGGAGGAGCAGAACGCTTCCAAGGAACGTGTCGTGCAGGAGCGCCGCCTGTTCCTCGAGCTCGAGGAGAACTACAGGACCACCATCATGGGCCTCAACAACGAGAAGGAAGACGCGCTCATCCGTCTCTCGGAGCTTGAGGAGCGGTCCAGGCTCCTGGAACGCGCCCTCAAGGAAGCCCAGCAGATCACGGAGAAGCTCCAGCGCTTCGCCCAGGCCTGGAATCGGACCCGGCAAAGCATCATCGATACCGTTCGGCCGTTCCTCGACTGACGCGTTCAGATGTCCAGCGGGATGATCTGTTCGTCGCCGTCTGCAGCGGAATCCATGCCCCCTGCGACCAGCGCCTGGTCGAAGGCCGGGCCGCGGCCCACCGACTCCGCGGCGCGCCGCAGGGCCGAGGCAAACTCCGACGCGCTCTGGAACCGCTTCTCCCGCTTCTTCTCGAGACACTTGATCATCACGTCGCCGAGGGCCAGCGGCACCCGGCGGTTGACCGTCGTCGGGTGGGGAGGAGCGGTGAACTGCTGGTGCGCAAGGATGTTGGCCGACGGGAACGGCGTCCGGCCCGTGAAGAGCTGGAACACCAGGATGCCCAGCGAGTAGATGTCGCTGACGTGGTCCACGAAGTCCCCCAGGATCTGCTCGGGCGACATGTACAGCGGTGTCCCGCAGATGATCTGGGTCTTGTGCGGATTGTCGTCCAGCGCCTTGGCCAGGCCGAAGTCCATCAGCTTGACCACCTTCTGGTCCGGTCCCGTCAGCATGACGTTGCCCGGCTTGATGTCCCGGTGGATGATGTGCCTGTCGTGCGCGTACTGGAGCGCACTGCACAGCTGCTCGATGATGCTCAGCAACTCCGACATGTCGAGCGCGTCGGCGTGATCTCGAAGGTAGTCCTCCAGCGTGATCCCCTTGATGAACTCCATGGCGATGTACAGGTTCTCCCCGATCTGCCCCATGTCGTACAGGGTCACGATGTTCGGATGGTTGAGAGACGCGGTGGTCTTGGCTTCCCGCAGGAAGTACCTGCGGGCCATCTCCGAGGGAACCTGGTTGCGGAACAGGAACTTGAGCACGACCTCGCGGCCGAGGAGCTTGTCGAATGCCTTGTAGATGACGCCGTGCCCGCCCTGCCCGATCTTGTCCACGACCTCGTAGCGGTCGGCCAGCGCGGTGCGGGTGGGTGGCAGGGAGATCTCCTGCTTGGCCGGCTCCTGCTCCGGTGCCGGAACGTCCTCGTTGGCCACCTCGATGCGCACGGCCATGGTCTGCGCCGCGGAGATCACCATCTGCTCGAAGCGGGTGATCCAGCCCGCCACTTTCTCTCCGACCGCGCCGGAAGCCGAGAACTGGCGGAGGTACTGCAAGGGGACGTCCGGCGAGCCGGACTTCTCGCACAGGGTGCATAGCCCGAAGAGGGCCTGCGACGTGCCGACCGAGAGCCCCTTGAATTCCAGGATCTCCTTGTACTTCGCCGTGGCTCCCGCGATGTCGCCCAGGTTCTCCAGGATGCTGGCCATGGACATGGCAGCTTCCATGTAACCGTCGTCCAGGGGGGTCAGGCGCTTGAAGAACTCGATTGCCAGGTCGCTCTTCTCCAGCCGCATCATGATGTTGCCGAGGGCCAGCCAGTTCTTCTCCCTCTTGTGGCACTCCACCACCTTGTTCCACTTCCCGGCGGCCTCGAACAGGGGGATGGCCGCCTTCATGTTGCCGAGCCGCTCGAAGTGGTTGGCGGCCGCTTCGTGGTTGCCCGCCTGGGTGTACGCGTCGGCCGCCTTCTGGAACTCGCCGATCTTCTCGAATAACGCGGCGGCCTTGTCGTGCAGGCCCGCACGGGTGCAGGCAGCGGCCGCTTCCTGCACCTTGCCCGCGGCCACGAAGCTCTTGGCCGCGTTCTTGAAGTCGCCGTTGGAAGCGTGCCATGCGCCCATGAGGGCAGCGGCAACCTTCTTCTGGCCAAGCTCTGCAAAGATCGCGGCGGCCTTCTGCGGCTGCCTTGCCTCGATGAACACCTTGGCAGCTTCCTCCCGCTCGCCCATCTGGTAGAGCGACGTCGCGGCCAGATCCAGCTGACCGGCCTTGCGGTACTCGAGGGCCGCGGCCTTCCGGTTCCCCGCCTTGAGAAAACAGTTCGCCGCGGTCTCCGGGTCTCCGAGCCCGGAGAAGATCTCTGCAGCCTTCATGTAGTCTCCGGAGCGGATCATGATCTTGCCGGCTTCCCGGAGCATGCGGTGCTGGAGGAAGAGCTGGATGGCGTCCTGGGAGCGACCGTTCTCGTCCAGCAGCTTGCCCGCGTCGATCACACGGCCGCCGGCCACCAGGGCCGCCACCTGTTGGTCCACGGTCGGAGGCGGGCGGCGCAGCAGAATGAACGCTCCCAGGCCGAGCCCGAGCACGGCCACGACCGCGATGGCGACTATCAGAAACGTACCCAACCTCACGCCCCCCACAATCCTGACCTACGAATCTAGCCCAGCGGAGCGCGACTTTCAAGAAACTCACGCCCGAGTGTTTGCTCCGGCCGCTCCTCAGGGACCACCTCTGCGAGCAAAGGTTTTGCAGTTTGACTTCACTTCCCATTGGGTTTATAAGAATGCAATGACTGTACTTTGGGATCCCAAGGGAGCCTAGTATTTGCAGCAAGATCCACGGTCCGAAACGACATGTTCGGGAGGTAGCGTCATGTTTCTGCAACGATTGGTGGGCATACCGGCTCTGGTGGTGACCCTGGGCCTGGCTCTGGCAGCTTCCGCACAGCCCGCTCCCGTCGTCCCAGAGGAGCCGGCCGGTGCAGCAGCGGCTCCTGCCGGGGTCCAGCCCGACACCGCACCGGTCCCCGACACCGTGCCTGCCGTGGCACCAGCCTCCGACGGCATGACCGACAAGGAACGCCAGGCGCAGCAGGTCAAGCTCCGGGAGATGGAGGAGCGTGTCGTGGGGATGAAGGAGAAGATCTACGCAGCCAAGACCCGGCTCGTCCTTCTCAAAGAGAAGATCCTCTCCAACGTGGTGGACGAGGCGTGGGCCATCATCGTCCACGAGAACGATATCGGGTCCGCATTCACCCTGGACCAGGTCATGTACTACATGGACGGGAAGAAGAAATTCTTCATGCGGAACAAGGATGGGATCCTGGATACCCAGCGGACCATCGAGATCTTCTCCGGGAGCGTCGTGCCCGGCAACCACACCATCACGGTCGAGATGATCTTCAACGGAACCGGGAAGATCTTCACCTACCTCGACGGGTACAAGTTCAAGATCACGTCGAAGTACACGTTCTACGCCAGCCAGGGCCGCATCATGAAGATCCAGGCGGTGGGGTACGAGAAGGGTGACTTCACGTACAGCCTCGAGGATCGGCCGGCAGTCAAGTTCAAGGTGTCGCAGTACCAGTTCAACAAGGAGAACCTGTCCAAGCTCACGAGCGGCGAGACGAAGGGCGAAGAATGAAAAAGCTCACGGTCGCTTGCGCCGTGCTGGCCGCGGCGCTCCTGGCGCAGGGTTCCGTCGCATGGGCGGCGGACTCCCCCGTGGCCCGTGCCCAGGACGAAGTGCGGCAGGCACGGGGACTGCTCGATGAGCTGAAGGGCGAAGTGGCCGGGCTCAAGGCCGAGGGCTTCTCCGTGTCTCCCGAGGAGCGCTTCATCGACGCGAACATCTACCTGGACCTGAAGCGCTACGACCAGGCAGCGCTGATGATGACGAGCATCATCGAAGACCCGCGGTTCAAGGCCGACAAGCGGTACTACGACGGGGTCCGGCTGCTCGGCATCGCACACTTCAACGGCGGGAACCTGTACGGCGCCCGGAAGCAGTTCGAGATCCTGCTGACAGCAGGGGTGCAGACGGACGTGGCGCTCTCCTACCTCGTGGAGATCGCCGCCCGGCTGGGGCGGACGACGGACCTCGAGCGCCTGGCGGCCCGCATCGATGACCGGTCCGCGTCGGACGGGCTCAAGTACTCCAAGGGCAAGGCGCTCTTCTTCCTGGGCCGGCACGGCGACGCCGTGTCGGTCCTGAGCAGCGTCGCCGCGTCGGCTCCGGACGGCCCGAGGGCGCGGTACCTGGCCGCGGCGTGCCTGGTGGCGCTCAAGCGGTTGCCGGACGCCAAGGCGGTGCTGGAGCTGCTGGCTTCCACCAAGACCGGCGACGACCCGGAGCTGAAGAAGATCGTGGACCTTGCCAACCTCGGCATGGGCCGCGTGCTCTATGACCTCGGCGAGTACTCCAGCTCCATCGACTACTACCAGCGCGTGTCCAAGGATTCAGACGTGTTCGACGTGTCGCTGTACGAGGTCACGCACGTGTACCTGCGGTGGGCCGCGGCCAAGGACGACCCGACCGAGCGCTTCCGGGAGTATGTCAAGGCCGACGAGCTGCTGGGCATCCTGCTCAACGTGGCAAAGGATCCGAACGTGGTGCGCGAGGCCCGCGTCCTCCAGGGCCGCATCTGCATGTTCATGGAGCGGTACGACGATGCGAAGGCTGCCTACCAGGAGATCATCGACCGCTTCGCAGCCACCAGCGGTGAGCTGACGGACATCGCCCAGGACCCGGAGTCCATCGACCGGTTCTTCAAGGCGATGATCGCGGGCGGCACCCTGGACCAGAAGAACATGCTCGTGTCCGCGGACGTGCTGGAGTGGATGCGGACCCAGCCCGACCTCGGCCGCGTCGTGGACCTCCTGACGGACGTGGCCCGGCAGCGGGCCACCCTCGAGGAAGCCAGACTCATTCTCAGCCAGCTCGAGTTCTCCCTGTCCCAGCCGACGGCCCGGGAGCTTCTGCCCGGGTTCTCGGACGTCTGGCTCAAGACGCTGGAAGCCGAGAACCGGCTGCTGGAAGCCGACGGGCTGCTGCTCGATCACGAGGCGCAGCTGGTGGGCCGATACCTCTCGCCGGAAGAGGGTGCAAAGCTGTCGGGCCTGGTCAAGCAGCGCCAGGAGTTGGAGCGACAGCTTGCTTCCGCTCCGGTCACCGTCATGGCTTACAAGGCGCGCAGCCGGGAGTTGGCGCTGCGCCTGCGGGAGCTCAGCCGGGACGTGGACGAGCAACTGCTCCGCATCACCCAGGTTCGGGACCAGGTCACCGCGATGCAGGCGCTGCTCCGGGAGGTCAAGTACAAGGGAAGCAAGACCATCGAGGTCAAGGACGAGCAGGCCATCGGCGCGGAGATCCAGAAAGAGGCCGGCCGGCTGGACGCCATGGTCAAGGAAGCGGAAGCGCTGCGCGACCAGGTGGCCAGGGAACTGCTCCTTTCCGAGGTCGGGGACGTGTCCGGTGAGTCCGAGCGGGACGTCAAGGCCAAGCTTTGGAGCCAGCACCGCAAGGAAGCGGACTTCTATATCGAGCGGAAGCCCAACATGGGCCCGCCGGTGCAGGAAGGCATCGACCGGGCCGGTGCGCTGCGCCGCGAGATCCTGGGCCTGCTGGACGTCGTGCGGCAGCACCAGGAAGCCGTGGATGCCAAGGCGACCAAGCTTATCACGTACTACAAGAAGCTGCTTTCCGAGGAGAAGGTCTCGCTCCTGGGCCGGGACGCGGAGCTGAAGGAGACCGAGATCGCTGCCATGCGCTTCGCCCGGGACGTCGGGTCCGGCATGCTGCTTGCCGCGAAGGAGGGGATGGTCGAGGCGGTGATCGAGGCAGACCTCGGCATCGTGGACCTGACGTGGCAGCAGGTGCGCAACGAGTCGGAGAAGATCGAGCGCATCCAGATGGACCGGGCCGAGGTCATCAGCAAGCTGCGGGCCGAGCTGGAAGACATAGTCGGTGAAACCGGGACGAAGGAACAGTAACGGGGCTTGCCCTTGGAGAGAGCAACGATGCGTCTCACGCTAGCGATACTTGTGGCAGGCTGCCTGGTGACGTGCTCGTGGGCAGCCCTTGGCCAGGATACGCCGCCCGTGGAGCCGGAGCCGGCGGCAGGCGGCACGCCCGCGCCGGCGGGAGCGGCCGAAAAGCCTGCGGTTGCCTCCGCTGCGCCGGCCGCGGGGGAGAAGGCTCCGCTGCCGGGAGAGGTGGCCCCGCTGCCCGCGAAGATGGCGCTGGATGCCGAGGAGGGCAGTTTCGAGGCGGACTACAACGCGCTGGCCGAAGCGTACGGGAAGCTCGCCGCGGACTTCGAGTCGACCCTCAAGGACTACATGGTGCAGGAGGTCCAGGCGCGGATCGACGAGGCCGAGGCGGGCCGGGAAGACGTGGTGTCCGCGCTCCGGGAGAACGAATCGCTTCGTCGCCGGGCCGCCATGGACGCGCTCGAGTCCTTCATCGCCCGGTACGAGCGCTACAAGAACGACCGACAGTACAGGGAGCACATCGCGGACGCAATGTTCCGCCTCGCGGAGCTGCTCCGGGACCAGGCGGAATACCGCATGGAGATGGACGGGAAGCTGTTCGACCAGCGCATCAAGGAGTACGAGCTGGGCATCCGCCCCGCCCCGCCGCGGGAAGCCGAGGCGGACTACGCCAGTGCGATCGAGATGTACATGCGGGTCGTCGTGGACTTCCCCGAGTACCGCTACCGGGACATGGTGCTGTACCTGGCCGGCTACTACTACCGCCTGTCGGGCAAGCTGCGCGACTCGTCGGAAGCCCTCGGCCAACTCGTTCGCGAGTACCCGGGCAGCTACTATTTCATGGGCGGCTGGATGCTCATCGGGCACAACGCATACGACAACTCGGACTACGCCAAGGCCATCGAGGCGTACGGCTTCGTCGCTTCCAAGAAGGAGAACAACGAGTCGTACGAAGACGCACTCTACCGGCTGGGCTGGGCGTGCTTCGAAGATTTCCAGTACGACCGGGCCATCAAGGCATTCCTCACGCTGCTGGACCACGGCGAGGAGAAGAGGGGCATCAAGAAGCAGCGCGGCCTGCTGCGCAAGGAGGCCGTGGAGAGTATCGCGAACTCGTTCGTGGACGAGAGCTGGGACAAGGACGGGCTGGCGGACTTCACCACGGCCGAAGGGTTCACCAGCCGCGCCCTGGCGTACCTGAACCGCGGGGTGTCGTACGAGAAGGACATCCTGCGCCAGTACGGAGACCTGCTGTTCGACCTGGCGGACCAGAAGCACTCGCGGCAGGCGGTCATCGTCTACAAGGAGTACCTGCGGCGGCATCCGATGGAGAAGGACAACCCGCTGATCCACGACCGGCTGGTGTACTCCTACTTCGAGCTGTCCCGTGCGCCGGAGATCCTGCAGGCCGAGCGCGACGAGTTCGCCCGGCTTGCCATGGAGGAGCGCCGCAAGATGGCGGACGCGTACGGCCGCGGCAGCAAGTGGGCCGAGCTTCACAAGTACGATGCCGAGGCGCTGAGGCTGGCGTCGTCCAAGCTGTCCATCAACATGTTCGAAGGTGCACAGCTGCTGCACAAGCTCGCAATCGAGACCCGCGACGAGCGCGGCCTGGACGCTGCCCTGCCGTACTACCGCGAGGCCGCAGCAGCCTACGACGCGTACCTCACGCAGTTCCCGGACGCGGCCAAGTATGTCGAGATGTACCGCAACTACGCGGACATCTACATGTTCGGCCTCCAGGACTTCAGGCGGGCGGCAGAGCTCTTCGGCAGCCTGCGGGACATGGACCGGCCGGACAACCCGTATCGCCAGGAAGCGGCTCGCGTGGCACTGGAAGCGCGGGCCAAGCTCATCGAGGAAGCGGCCAGGAAGGCAGACCCGTCCGCGCCCATCCCGGAAAAGCTGTTCGACCTCCAGGTCGGCCTGACCCTGGCTTCCATCGAGCCCGGGGACCCCAAGGACCCCACGAAGATCCGCAAGGTCTCGGCCGTGGCCATTCCGCAGGTCGTCCAGGACTGGATGGCGGAAGCTCAGAAGCTCATCGATGCGAACTTCCCCGGGGAGGAGAATGCAAAGGTGCGTGGCACCCTGTCGTTCTCGATTGCCAAGATCTATCTCCGGTACGGGCATTTCGAGGAGGCCCGCAAGCGGCAGATGGCCGTTCTGGACTCGTACGGGCAGGGGGACGCGCTGCTGGCGCTCTATTCCTGCACCGACATGGCCCGCATGTACACGCTGGAAAACGATCTGGACAACCTCGAGAAGCTGACCGTGGAGATGCAGCCCGGGGGCAAGTGCGTGGGCGGAGGCGGCACCGCGACGGCCGACGGCGGGGACACGGGCGCCAAGGCCGTGATGCCCGATGTCGGGGCGATCCTGACCGGCATCAAGGATGCCCGCTTGAAGGGAAGGTTCCTGCGCGCGGGCGAGCTCATCGAGAAAGCCAAGGAGTCGCAGGCAGCCGGCGATGAGAAGTCGGCTCGAGACCTGTACTCCAAGGCAGCCTTCGAGCTGGAGACCATCGCGGACGAGAACCCCGATTTCGAGAAGGCCGACGGTGCGCTCATCGAGGCGGGACGGGCGTTCGAGCAGGTGAAGCTGTACGACAAGGCCACCCGGCTCTACAAGCGCCTGGTGGAAGAGCCCCGCTTCAAGGACTCCCAGTTCCGCGAGGGCGCCATCATGAGCCTCGCGGAGAACTACGAGAAGTTCTTCAGCTTCCGCGACTCGGTCCGGACCTACCAGCGGATTCCGAAGGAATACGGCAAGAGCGACAACGTACGCAGGTCCATGCTCAAGACCGCGGAGCTCCAGGAGAACGATCAGGACTACGTCGCCGCGGCGGACACGCTCGAAGAGTACCTGAAGAAGTACCCCGGGGACGAGAAGGCCGGCAAGATCCAGTTCCTCATCGCGGAGCTGCTGGAGAAGGGCAGGGAACAGCCGCGGGCGGAAGCCGCGCTCGTGAAGTTCCTCGGCAAGTACGGAAGGGATGGCCAGTTCGTCGTCAACTCAATGACCGCGCAGCTCAAGCTGGGCCGCTGGGCAGAGGAGAGGGGGAAGAAGAAGGATGCCCAGACTCGGTTCGCAGACGTGGTCAAGCTGTACCCCTCCGCGGGAGCGGACCCCTCCAAGAAGGCCCGGTCGCTGTGTGCGGAGGCGACGTTCCGGCTGGCTGAGAGCAAGTTCAACGAGTACGCGTCCATCGAGATCGTCGGCAAGTCCAGCCAGCAGCGGACCCAGGGCAAGAAGAAGACGGACAAGCTGGTGGAGCTGGAAACCATCTACAAGGACATCCTGAAGTTCGGTTCTGACGATTGGTCCATCGCGGCCTACTATCGCGCAGGCGCTCTCTGGAAGGATCTGGCCGAGGCGTTTTTCAACGCGGAGTATCCGCCCGACCTGCCGGACAACGCGGACGCCAAGTACGAGTACAAGATCCAGCTGGGCGACTTGAAGGCGCGGTTCGAGGACCGGGCCAGAGAGCGTTGGCGGGAGGGGATCGAGGTGGCCAAGAGCACGGGCGTGTACAACGAGTGGGCGTACAACATCCTCGTGGCGCTCAACCAGTTCGAAGAGGAGCGGCTGAAGTATCCGCTGTTCCGCGAGGTGAAGCAGTTCACCTCCACGGAGCCGGTCCACAACTTCCCGCTGGGCGAGTGAGGAAGCCGATGCGACTCGTACCGTTATTCGCAGTTTTTTCACTAGTTGCAGCGGCCGGATGCGCCACCTCTTCGACCGGTTCCGTATCGTCCGAGCCTGCGGTGCCCGAGGCCGACCCGGGCACCGAGGGAGAGGAGCCGGCTGCGGCCGAGCCGGCTGCGGCCGAGCCGGCCGTGGTTCCCGAGCCCGCTGCCCCGGAAGAGGAGATGTCGCCGCTGGTCGACGAGGCGAAGCCCGCGGAGGGTGCGACGGACGCGGGTGCTTCCGCCGCGTCCAGCGCGGTGCTCGCGACACCGCTTGGCGAGGGGCCGGTGTGGGACCAGGTCCGGATGGCCCGCGACGAGGCCAACTGGGACCAGGTCGAGGAGCTGCTGGAGGGCCTCCTGGCCACCAGCCCGTCCGACGCGCTTGGCCACTACCATCTTGCCGTGGCGCAGAGCCGCAAGGGGCTTTACAGCCAGGCACTGGAGCACGCTCGACGCGCATTCGAGATCGCTCCCCAGTACCTGGGGGCCGGCAGGTTGACCGTAGCGCTGGCGCGGCAGCTCGACCGGCTGGACGAGGTGCAGCCGGCCATCGACGAGATTGCTGCCACGCAGGAGCGCAACGTGGACCTACAGAACGTCCGGGTGGACCTCCTCATCGCGCGCAAGGAGTACCAGCGGGCCATCGAGCTGGCCCAGTCTCTGCTCAAGCTCGACGAGGTCAACGCGGGCGTGATGAAGAACCTGGCGCGGGTCTACTTCCTCATGGGTCGCGACAAGACGGCCACCTACGTCTTCAAGCGGGCTGAAGAGCTTTCCAAGAATGATTGGGAAATCCTCTACTATCGGGCGCTCATGCTCGACCGCTCGGACAGGGCCCGGATCGATGTGGTGAACGCATACCGGGCCGTGCTCCAGCTGAGGCCCGACTTCCCCGAGGCCCGCAACAACCTCGGCATGGTGTTCTACGGAACCCGCAACTACGACCTGGCAGCCCAGGAGTTCACCACCGCGGTCCGCTTCGCACCCGGATACATCGATGCCCGGCTCAACCTGGCCAACGCGTTGCGCGGCATGAAGCAGTATGCGGATGCGGAAGCAGCGTACAAGGCCCTGACCGAGAAGTACCCGGACTACGCGGCGTCCTACTTCAACCTCGGGCTGCTCTACATGGAGAACGAGTTCGGCGGCCTCGATCGGGAGATGCTTCTGACCAAGGCAGCAGAGTACCTGCGGCAGTACAAGACCGTGGCGGGGGCCCGGGAGGACCAGACCGTGGTCGACGGGTACATCCGCGAGTGCGTGGACATGGCCATGGAGCAGCGCAAGTCCAAGGAGGAAGAGGCTTCCAAGGCAGCGGAGGAGCAGGCCAAGTACGCGAACCTGAAGCCCGTGGCCGATGCCCGGCTGGTGGAGCTGCGGGAGCTTCGCGACAGGCTCCAGAAGATCGCGGACGCCTGGCAGGCAGCGGGGAACACGGACAAGGCGGGCGCGGTGACGGAGCTGCTGGCCGAGTACGATTCGTCGGTGGTGCCCATGCTGGGCGAGCTGCAGACCGCCATCGACAACAAGTCGGGCGGAGACATGGAGTCTTACTTGAATGATATCAAAACCTCCATGGATGAATATCAGCCTCGCGTAGATGAGATCAACGCGGAGTTGCCGCCCGGTTTCCAGGAGTCGCCTTCGCCTGAGGCGGCCCCTCCCGCCGAGACGCCGCCGGCGGATGTGCTGTACGACGCGGGCGGGCCCGGCGGCGGCGAAGAGCCTGCGCCCGTGGCCCCGGTGGTGGAGGAGACGCCGCCGGTGGAAGAAGCGCCGGTGGTGGAGGAGACGCCGCCGGTGGAAGAAGCGCCGGTGGCGCCGGAGCCTCTGCCGGAGGACGGTCCTCCCGTGGTTCCGGAGGAGTAGGGAACATTGAATTGGTGCGAGTGTCATAGCGGTTCGCATCGGCAACTTTCTTCCCGGGTGGGGGGGCCGAGATGAGAAACAAAGTGTTTGACTGGGCGCTTCGATTTGGTATTATGGCCGTCGTTTCCTGTTGGGGAGCGGGTCTGGCATGGAGTCAGGAGCGCCCCGTTGGCAAGAAGGGGGCCACCAAGGCCAAGGTTGTAACCGAGAAGGAGGCCAAGGAGGACGAGGACGTCATCGAGATCGTCGTCCGGATCCCGAAGCCCGAGGCACTCATCTTCTCGAACAGGATGAAGACACGGTATCTGGAGTTGGGGTACGACAAGGACTTCAGTGAGAGGATCGTGGAATCTGCGAAGCATTCGCCATTTTAGGCGGGTTTAAATAGATGCTCGAACAAGTTTTCCAAGGGGGACAGCGATGATGAGCGAGATTGGAAAGTTCTACTTCGAGGGCGGCGTGATCATGCACTTCATCTTGTTGTGCGGAATCGCGGGGCTGGCGGTTACGCTTGAGCGCGTGATCTTCCTGTATTTCCGCTACAACATCAACGCCCATGCGTTCATGGCGCAGATCCAGAAGCTGGTGATGGGCAACAACATCGACCGCGCCATCAAGCTTTGCAACGCGGCTCCGACCGCGGCTCTCGCTCGCGTCGTCAAGGCGGGACTCACCCGGGCCAACAAGGGTGAGCGCGAGATCCACAACGCTCTGGAAGAAGCGGTTCTCGAAGTGGTCCCGCTGGTCCAGAAGAGGATCACGATGCTCCTGTCTTTCGCGAACCTGGCAACCCTGATGGGGCTGGTGGGCACGGTGTTCGGCCTCATCGGCGCGTTCAAGGCTCTCGCCACGGTGTCGGCCGACAAGCGGCAGGAGGCCCTGGGTCTCCACGTGTCGGTCGCAATGAACACCACGGCCTTCGGGCTTGCGATGGCAATCGGCTGCCTGCTCGGTTACATCTTCGTGTCGTCGATGGCGACCAAGATCGTGAACGAGATCGACCTGTACGGCGCGAAGATCGAGAACCTGTTGTGCCACAGGCTTCGCGGCACGACGCCGGACGGCGACGAGGCAGGAAAGGCCGAATAGCTGTCGCTTTGCGATAGCGCCCGCGCTGCCCGTCCAGGAGCGCGGGGGAGCTCTGGATGTGCGGCCGTTTCCCGGTTGACGGGAGCGGCGGGCAGGAGGACGAAATGGGGTTGTCAAGCAGGCATCACGGTGAGCCGGGCGGCCTGACCGAGGAATTGGACCTGGCCGCGCTTCTCGCAGTTACGATGAAGCTCATTCCCGTGCTCATGGCCATATTTGCCTCCTTCATCGTTGCTGTCCAGCCGATCTCGCTGCCGAAGTTCGGCGGCGGCGGCGGCGGCGGCCAGAAGGTTCTGAACCTTGCGGTGATCGTGACTGGGGATCAGCTCCTGCTGAAGATTCAGGGAGGGCCTGAGGCCCAGGAGATCCCCTTGAAGAAGAAGGCTTACAAGTACTGCCCGGACCGGTCCGTCTCCTGCCAGTCCTGCGGTGGCGCTGAAGTCGACGGCTACGATTACCCCGGGCTCTACACCCAGATATCGAAGCTCAAGGAAAGGCCCGAATTCGCGTCCGTGGACACGATCAACATCGGGGCCGAGGACGGGATTCCGTGGAAGGTCATCGCAAGGACGATCGACGCCGTCCGAGTCAAGTTGGAGGAACCCGCTTACGAGGATCTGTGCTCGTACGAGCGAGCCAAGCCCATGAAAGCCACGATCCAGGATGAGGATGGTAAGGACGTGGTCAGCACAGTGCCGAATTTCCCCAAGATCGTTTTCGTGATGCTGTGAGGTGCCGGCTATGGGTGATTTGAAGGAAACCAGTGCGGGACCGGGGCCGAAGGGGCAGCCCGTAACGACGGACGAAGAAGCCGCGTACATGGAGCGCAAGCGCGCGGAGAGCAACGCCCGGCGCAGGAAGCACCACCATACGGGCGAGGTCGTCGGCGTGCAGCTCACCGCCATGAACGACATCACGACCGTGCTCCTCTGCTTCCTCATCGTGAGCGTCACGTCCGACCCGCTCAACATCACGGCAGAGGCCACGATGCAGCTTGCACAGTCCTCGGCGGATCTTCAGCCCGGGGCTGACTCGGTGCCCATCGTAATAAGCCGCAAGAGCATCGCGGTGGACAACCGCGCCATCGCTTCGGTCAACTGCACCATCGACAGGGCCGACTGCACGGCCCAGGACTTCGAGCGCCTCAACAAGTGCGAGACCGACCCTGGGGAGGAGATCTGCGGGCGGGAGATCAAGCTCTGGATCGATGCGCAGGACAAGGAGCGCTCGGATCCCAACAGCCTCGTGATCGAGCCGCTGCGCCGGGAGCTTGACGAGATCGTGAAGCAGCAGATTGCGGAAGACGAGGCCCTCGGCCGGAAGTTCAAGGGTGTGGTGACGCTGGTAGCTGACAAGGAGGTTCCCTTCAGGCTCCTGATGGAAGTGATTTATACTGCGGGCAAGGTGGGAATGAAGGGGAAGGGCGGACTGTCGGAGTTCAGGTTCGCGATTAGCAAGGTTGGCGACGAATAGGCCGGGAGCCCCAAGTAGCGGGGATCACCCAGGGTGGTGGTTGATGGGCACGAGCAGCAAGAACCAGTCAAAGATTCTTCGCATGGGAATCGTGCAGGCAGGACGCATCATTGAAGAGCGTCTTCTGCGCCACCGCGAAGCGGTCACGGTGGGCCAGTCCCCGAAGAACAAGTTCATGGTGCCGCTGGCTCACATGCCAGTCAGCTACAAGTTGGTGGAACTGACCGGCGGACTGTACTACCTCTGTTTTGAGAAGGGGATGATGGGCAAGGTCGTGGTCGGCGACGAGGTCCTGGACCTCAAGGCGATCGCTCAGCGTGGCCTTGCCGTCAGAAAGGGGAACAGCTTCCACTTCAAGCTCGATGACGACATGCGTGGCAAGATCGTCATCGGCGACGTCACGTTCCTGTTCCAATTCGTGACGCCCCCTCCGCCCGTGCCGCGCCTCCAGCTTCCGGCCGCGGTCCGAGGCGCGTGGTGGCGCAACACGGACCCCGCCATCGTGGTCACGCTGTTGCTTTGCCTTGCCTCGGTGGGCACGGTCTTCTGGGGGTCTGCCGGGTGGTGGGTCTTCACCGGCAGGTACATGGCGACCGCCAGGGTGGCCAACCCCAGGATGCTCCAGGCGCTGGTGCAGGCGCACCAGGTGGCTGTCGAGGACCCTGCAACGAAGAAGGACGACCAGAAGGACGAGGAAGCCGATGAGAAGGTGGCCGAGGTCGCGGACAAGGGTGCGGACAAGTCCAACCTCGAAGAGATGAGGATCAACGAAGGGGGAGAGAGCCAGTCCGTTGGCGACAGCGGAGACCTGGAGAACCTGGAAGCCGGTCCCGGTGGACCTGAGATCGATACCGGTGCTCTGGCCGACCGCGTGGGCGATGCCATGAAGGGTCCGGAGAACGTTGGCCGGCCGGACAAGATGTCGGACGAGGACCGCATGGCCCGCGCCAAGAGCATCGTGTCGGGTAAGACGGTCGTGGGTGTCCTCGGGTCCGACTTCGGCGCTGGCGGCGGCGGGTTCTCCGACGCGCTGGCGGACGGGCACCGCGGGGGCGGCAACGACTTCGGCGGCGACCTGGTAGCCGGCGGCGGCGGCCTGGCCAGCGATTACCTGGAGGAAGGCGACGGCCTGTCCGCGATGGCAGCGGAGATGGGCGGGCCGGGCGGCGGTTTCGGCCCCGGTGGGCCGGGCGGCGGCGGTGGGCCGGTGTTCGAGTTCAAGAACGTGGGACCGGACAAGGGGCCCCAGAAGGTCGAGGTCATCGACGGCCCCAAGACCAAGCTGGAAGCGGTCAAGGCCGAGCCCATCAAGGAGCGGAAGTTCGACCTGGTGTTGTCCGAGGCCCGCGGCGTCACGGGCAAGATCGACAAGGGAGAGTTGAACAAGTACCTTAGGGCCCGCCAGAGTGCGCTCCAGCAGTGCTTCATCCAGGTGGCGCGCAAGAACCCGAACGCGGGCGGAAAGCTTACATTGAGAATTCTGATAGATTTGTCCGGTCGTGCGACCGCCAAGGTCGTCACGGACCAGACCGGGGACAGTCGTCTTGCCGAGTGCATCATCGGCAAGCTCAAGGGCTGGACGTTCCCGAAGCCCGAAGGCAAGCCCGCTGAGTTCACCGTGCCGTTCGTGTTCCGCGCCCAGTAGTTGCGCCCGACCGGGACGCTCCCACGAATCTTCTTGCAGGACGCTTCCAAGAATCGGCTTGCCTAAGTATGTATCTATGTATATATTGGTTGGTGTTGTGGCGTGTACTCACCGGTCAGAGGTGCATCATGACCCTCTTCAAACGTCTACTGGGTGTTGTCCTTTTGGCGGCCTGCCTGCTCCCTTCCGCGGCCCCTGCGGCCCTGGGTGCAGAGAAGCTGACCATGGAGCAGATGAAGGAGAATTCGGAGAAGATGCTGGCATCCATGCGCTCCATGCGGGAGAATGGAGAGGCCGCCCTGCGCAAGGCGCGTTCCGACGGGGACTGGGCGCGGCTGGACTGCGTCAACTCCGCTCTCATCGCGCTCAAGGGCGTCTTGAAGCTGAGTGAGGACGACCTGTACGAGCTCCAGGCCGAGTTCAAGCTCGGGAATGCCAAGGGCGTGCAGGTCGCGTACACGAAGCTTGGGATTGCAGCGACCAAGATCGAAGGCTTGGACGCCCGGTTGCGGGCGTGCGGCGGACCGACGCAGGAGGGAGTGGTCGAGGGGGTGCCCGTGGTGGAGCGTACCAAGGATCAGGACCTGCCGAACGTGGACCCGCTGCAGAACCTCGAGGCGGACAGTCTCCTGGGGGTGCGTCCCCAGGTTCCGAGTCCCTACTAGGTGGTGCGCAGCCTGTGACGGTAGGTTCTTCTTTTTTCTTGAACCCATAGCGCGCGTGTGATAAGTACAGGGCAACCTGGGGTGAGCGTCTGATGAACAGAGCAGTTTTTCGGGGGATGACAGCAGGGTTATTGTTGCTGCTCTTGCCCGTTTCCATGTCCTGGGCGCAGTCCGCACCCGCCATGAGTGGGAAGTTGAGCCTCGAGAAGGGCAAGGCGTTTGATCTCGGGCTCCGCACCGACGACTTCCTGTTCCTTCCCAGCCTCGAGCTGGGCTGGGGGTACGATTCCAACCTGTTCTATGCAAACGATGACGCGTACGAGTCTCCCACCCCTTCGCAGTTTCTGCACGTCGTGCCGAAGATGGTTGTCAGCAACTTGAACACCAAGAACGTCAAGCTGGACTTCGACGGGAGCGCGACGGTCAACTACTACATTGCCGATTCGGAGTCGGTCCAGGACCACAACTCGCTGGGCGGCCTCGTGGGCGCCTCCGCGACGTTTTTCAACGACGGTCCCGTGTCCCTCCAGGTGAGGGAGCGGTTCCGGAGGGCGCTGGACCGCCGCAACGAGGAGTCCGGCCAGAGCTTCAACCAGAACCTGAACCGGATCGGAGGCGGAATCCTGTTCCGTCCGGGCGGGCGCTCTCTGGAGGTCAAGGCCGACTACGATTTCATGGCAGACTACTTCACCGACCCGGCCGCGGACTGGGGCGACGTGCAGGCCCACGAGATGGCGGTGCGTGCGAACTGGAAGTTCTTCCCCTTCACCGCACTGGTGCTGGACTCGACGTGGCAGTTCCGGGACTACCTGTACGAAGGCGACGGGTACTACGGGGAGCTGACGGACTGCGCTCCGTTCAAGATACGCGTCGGCGTCAACGGCTTCATCACGAAGAAGCTGGCCGTGATGGCCATGCTCGGCTACGGCAACTCCTTCCACGATGAGCGGGACGAGACGGCCGCTCAGGCCAAGGGCACGCCCGACGCCAACTCCAGCTTCAGCGGGCTGCTGGCCGATGCGCGAGTGTCCTACAAGCTGTCGCCCAGCACGCTGGTGCAGACCGGGTATTCGTACGACTTTTCCGACAGCCTTTTCGTGAACTACGTGGCCTATCACGAGATATTCGTCGACGGGCAGCAGCGTGTTGCCAACATCGTGGATCTGGGCGTGACCGCGGCCTACCGGTACATGATGTACTCGCAGATCCCGTACAAGTTCTTGAACAATGATCTGGGGGTCGGGATCAACGGGATCCTGAATTCGGGGTGGGACCGCAGGGATCAGATCGTGAAGCTCGATGCGACGGCCACGGTCACTATCTCCCGGTACCTTGCGTTCCAGGCGATGTACTCCGCGGAGTTCAACAACGCGTTCAGCGAGGCGAGTGCCTTCGGGACCTACTACTGCCAGAGCGGCAAGAAGGACTGCAAGGACAACGACCCCACCTACCGGGAAGACATAATGGCATACACCCGGCACCTCTTGCAGGGGTCGTTCATCGTCCGATACTAGTGGCCCGTCATGGATGTGCTGCGAATCGTGCTGCTGCTCGCGGTCCTGACGGCGGTTGGCTGTTCGCCTCCGGCGGGAGACGACTACATCCGGATCCCCGTGGACACCAAGCAGCTCCGCAACTCCATCACTCTTGGCCCCGGGGACATCTTCGAGGTGCGGGTATACGGGGAGAAGGATCTTTCGGGCGACTACCGGGTTTGCGGCGAAGGCACCATCGTGTTCCCGCTGGTGGGTACGGTGGCGGTGCTCAACCTGTCTCCTGCGCAGGTCGCCAATGTGCTGCAGGAGCGCCTGGCGGACGGGTACCTCCGGGATCCCTTCGTGACCGTGGCCATCAAGCAGTACAACTCCAAGAAGATCTTCGTGCTGGGGCAGGTGGCCAGGCCCGGGACCTTCCCCTTCGAGGGCGAGATGAACGTGGTGCAGGCGGTGACGCTGGCCGGCGGCTTCACGAACATGGCCCGGATGAACAGTGTGATCGTGACGCGGGTTGAGGGGGACGAGGAGAAGCGGATCCGCGTCCCGGTGGAGCAGATCAGCGAAGGGCTTGCGCCGAACTTCCAGCTCAAGGCCGGGGACATCGTGTACGTCCCCGAGACCGTGCTGTAGGCAAAGTGCTGCCTGGTGCGGGGGGATCGTGGAGACGTCGAACCAACTGCCTGCGGACGAGCGGGACCCGATTTCGGAGATAATGGACGCTCTGCGTTCCTTTGTCGGGGTCCTGGAGAAGAGGAAGTGGTTTGCCGTTGGCGTGCTCGTGGCAACCGTCGGGGCCAGCCTGGTGGTGACCATGCGGCAGACGCCCATCTACGAGGCATCCGCCACCATCCAGATCGACCGGAGGTCCCCTGCGGTGCTCAACCGTTCCCAGGAAGTCATCGAGCTGGGCACCTCGGACTACTGGAGCATCAAGGAGTACATGCAGACCCAGGTGGAGGTGCTCAAGAGCCGGAGGCTTGCACGGCGGGTCGTGGACAAGCTGTCGCTCGGGATCGACGAGAAGTTCTACGGGCTGGACCGAGTGAAGCCTCCGCTGTCCGAGGAGATGAAGCGCAAGATCATCGCTGCGTCGGACCCGGCAGCCGTGCTGGTGGGCAAGCTGTCCGTGGAAGTTCGGGACGAGAGCCAGATCGTGACGGTCAAGGTCCTGGATCCGGATCCGCACATGGCCCAGGACCTGGCAAACGCGGTCGTGTCGGAGTACCAGGACGAGAATCTCGAGTACAAGAAGCGTGTGGTGACCGACGCCATCTCGGAGTTGCGCAACATGCTGGCACGCCTTCGCTCGGAGAAGGAGGACGCGGAAGCCAGAGTGCTGGAGTTCGAGCGTCGGTATGCGCTGGGAAGCCTCGAGAACCGGAAGGGGATCGTGAGGGAGCGGCTGCGGATGCTGCACGACGCGTACGTGAAGGCCGGCATTGCCCGAACCGAGGCGGAGGCATCGCAGAAGCGCATCGAGGTGGCCGGGAGGATCGCCCAGGTCGAGGCGCTGCTGGCACAGAAGGACCTTTCCCGGGTGGCGCATCCGGTGCTGGTCGCGGACGGCACGGTCTCCACGCTCAAGCTGCGGCTCGTGGAGCTGGACAACACGGTAGCAGAGATGGAAGCCCGGTACCTCCCCAAGATGCCGGCGATGAAGGCAGCCTACAGCCAGCGCAGCCAGGTGCGTGAAGCGCTTCAGCGGCAGTGCCGGCTGCTGCTGGAGTCGGATCTCATTCGGCTCAACGGGGAGCTTGAGGAATCCAATGACGCGCTGAAGCGGGCCATCCAGATCGAGGACGACCTCCGGGCGAGCCTGGACCTGGCTCGGGAGGAGGAAGCAGCGCTGGTCAAGCTGGAACTGGACTACAAGCCGTTGCTCAAGAAGAAGACGGAGCTGGACGGCTACTTCGAGGAAGTGAACAGGCGCTACACGGAAACGAACCTGTCCGCTCAGGTGGAGACGAACAACGTCCGCATCCAGGACACGGCAGCGCTTCCGACCGCGCCTGTGAAGCCGAATCGGAAGCTGAACCTGATAGTGGGGCTGGTGCTCGGGTTGGTCCTGGGCATCGGGTGTGCGCTGCTGGTGGAATCGCTGGATGCGACGCTCAAGACCCGGGAGGACATCGAGGCCGTGGCCAACATCGAGTTCTTCGGCCTGATCCCCGCGATACCCGACATCGAGCAGCCGGACGGGGAGGGGCCCCACAATCGGCCGGAACTGGTGGCCTTCCACAACCCGAAGTCATCGGTGGCGGAGCACTTCCGCACGGCAAAGACCAACCTGTTCTTTTCGGGCAGCGGCAAGCGGCCCAAAGTGATCCTGGTCACGAGCCCGGGGGCCAGGGAGGGCAAGACCACCGTCGTTTCCAACCTGGCAACGGTGACCGCGGCAGCGGGCGCAAGGTGCATCCTGGTGGATGCGGACATGAGGCGCCCCCGAGTGCATCGGCTGCTCTCCCTCCCGCGGCGACCGGGCACCGCGGAGTACTTCGTCAGCACGCACCCGGTGGAGACGTTCATCAAGGCTTCCGGAGTGCCTGGGCTGGACGTGCTGACGTGCGGGTCCATCTCTTCCAATCCGGTGGAGATCCTCGAATCGCCGAAGTTCCGCTCCACGCTGGCCCGGCTGGCGGAAACGTACGACGTCGTGTTCGTCGACACGCCGCCGGTCCTTGCGGTGTCGGACGCCAAGATCCTCTGTCCCATGGTGGATGCCGCGGTCCTGGTTGTGCGAGCGGGGCAGACAATGAGGGACGCTCTCAGGGAGGCCCGGCGGATGCTTTCCCCGGTCGCGTCCACCTCCCTTGGCGTCATCTTGAACTGTTTTGATATTGAGAAGCACTCGTACCGGTACTATTATTACCGGAGCAAGAAGTACGGGTATTACAATTATCATTACGCCTACAGCGAGGGGGAGACGGAGTCGGAAGGGGCAACGGGGAAGAGCCGGACAGGAAGCTCAGGCAGCGACAAGGGGAGCAAATGGGCAGGGCCATAGGAATCGATCTCGGGACGACGTTTTCTTGCGTGGCGACGATGGAGGGCGGAAGCCCTGTCGTCATTTCGAACCAGGAGGGGGGACGCGTCACGCCCTCGGTGGTCGCTTTCTCCGACGAAGGGCGGCTGGTGGGGGCCACGGCGAGGCGCCAGGCGGTCGCCAACCCGGAGCAGACGGTCTACGCGGTCAAGCGCCTGATGGGGCGCAAGTCGGACACTCCGGAGGTGGACCGGATGCGCCGGCTGTGCAGCTACCGGATCAGCCCGGCCCCCAACGGCGATGCGCACGTGGACGTGGGGGGGCGTCTGTACTCCCCTCAGGAGATCTCCGCGTTCATCCTGACCCACTTGCGGGAAGCCGCGCAGGAGTACCTTGGCTCGGAGGTGGCCCAGGCGGTGATCACGGTCCCCGCGTATTTCAACGATGCACAACGGCAGGCGACGCGGGATGCGGGGCGCATCGCAGGCCTGGACGTCCTGCGAATCATCAACGAGCCTACGGCCGCCGCCCTCGCATACGGGTTGACCAAGGAAGCTTCCGGCCTCATTGCGGTGTACGACCTTGGCGGCGGCACGTTCGACATCTCCATCCTCGAGGTGGGACAGGGGGTGTTCCAGGTGCGGGCCACGCACGGGGACACGTTCCTGGGCGGCGAGGACGTGGACGCCCGGATCGCGGAGCTCATCCTCAAGGAGTTCAAGGACAACGAGGGGATCGACATCAAGGACGACTTCGTTGCATACCAGCGGATCAAGGAAGCGTCCGAGAAGGCCAAGATCGATCTGTCGGTCTCCGAAGAGACGGAGATCAGCCTGCCCTTCATCCATGCCGACGAGCGGGGCCCGAAGCACGTCAAGCGGATCATGACCCGGAAGGAGTTGGAGAACCTCGTCGAGGACCTGGTGGACAAGACGTTGTGGCACTGCGAGAAGGTGCTCGCCGACGCGGGGATAAAGACGGGGGACATCGCGGAGATCCTGCTGGTGGGCGGCATGACCAAGATGCCGCTGGTCAGGGCCAAGGTGGCCAAGTTCTTCGAGCGGGCCCCCAACCGCGGGGTCAATCCGGACGAGGCCGTAGCCATCGGCGCCGCGATCCAGGCGGGCATTCTGAGCGGCGAGGTGGAGGACATCCTGCTGCTGGACGTCATCCCGTTGTCCCTCGGCATCGAGACCAAGGGCGGCGTGTTCACCAAGCTCATCGAGCGCAACCGCACGATCCCGACGTCCTGCTCGGAGGTGTTCACCACCGCGGAGGACTACCAGTCCATCGTCAACATCCACGTCCTGCAGGGCGAGCGGCCCATGGCCAGGGACAACAAGTCGCTGGCCCGGTTCGAGCTGGTCGGGATTCCGCCGGCACGCCGCGGCGTCCCGAAGATCGAGGTGATGTTCGAAGTGGACGTCAACGGCATCCTGTCCGTGCGGGCCCGCGACATGGCGACCGGCAACGAGCAGTCGATCCGCGTACGGCCTTCCAGCGGGCTCTCGGAGAAGGAGATCGAGAAGATCATCACCGACGCGGACGAGCACAAGTCCAAGGATGCGCGGCGCAGGGATCTGGCCGAGCTGAAGAACAAGGTGGAGGGGCTCCTCTACACCACGGAGCGCTCCCTGGCCGAGTTCCAGACCTACCTGACCCAGGAGGAGCGGGAGCGGATCGAGAAGGACATGGAGGGCTGCCGCGACGCACTGGACGGGGACGAGGAAGAGGCGATCAAGGAAGCGATGCTTGCGCTGGAGAAGTCCTCGTACCGCATCGCAGAGGTCATGTACCGCGACCTTTCCTGACGGGTCACAGGCCCCAGGCGGAGACTAGGCGCCGCGACCCGTGCGCACGGGTGCCGAGTAGAGTGCGAGATACCTGGCAGCAGACTCCTCCCAGGTGAATCGACGAGCCATCGCGGATTCCTGCAGCTTCCTCCACGCGTCCGGGTTGCTGCGCAGCAGGAAGAGCGCTTCCCGGACCGCAAACAGGAACTTCCGGGCCGCGTCGTCCCGGGACGTGCCGGCAAAGAGGAACCCGTCCTCCCCATGTCGGATGGTGTCCACGAGGCCGCCCACCGCGGCAGCAATGGGCACGGTGCCGTGCCGCATGGCGATCATCTGGCTGATCCCGCAGGGCTCGAAATCGGACGGCATCAGGAAGAGGTCTCCTGCCGCATACAGGGCTCGGGCCAGCTTCGGATCAAACGCGGGGATGAGGTGGCAGTTGACGCCCGGGGAGGACTTGCAGACGGACGCCACGTCGCCCTGGAGTTCGCCCGTCCCGAGGATGACGATGCGAATGGGAAGCGTTGCCAGCTCCTCCAGGACGCAGCGGCCCGACTCGATTCGGTGGGTGAGCAGGCTGACCTTCTGGGCCGCCAACCGTGTGACGCAGACGGCCAGGGGGGCGTGGACGAAGACCTCGCGGCTGTCAGGGGAGCCTACGATCTCCTGCGACTGCCCGCGAGCGCAAAGGTCCGCGAGCACCTGGCGCTTGTGCGTTGCCTTGGCCTTCCACCAGAGAGGCTGGCCCGCGTCGAAGGGAGGGTCGAGCGCGGCGGGGTCGTGCTCCTTGTAGTCGATGCCGTTGAGGATGCCGGAGAGCCTGCCCGCGGCGGCTGCCGCGGCCAGGTCGGACTGGAGCCCGCGGCCTCCGACGAAGTTCCTGGCCGGGTCATCCGGCAGGGTGATCTCGGTGGCGTACGTGGGGCTTACCGTGTTGACCTGGTCTGCAAGCTGGATCGCAGTGCGCATGGGGTTGAAGCAGCCTGCGTGGGTGGGGTCGGTCGCGGCGGACAGGACGTCCGACGACGCCATCTGGTCCCTGAGGCCTGGGAACCAGCCGGCGAAGGTGCCGAGGCCCTGGTCGCCGGGATAGGGTTCAAAGGGCCGCAAGCCCTGGTAGTCGAGGTTGTGGATGGTCAGCAGGAAGCGGGCGTTGCCTGGAAACGCGCCGGTGTCCCGGGTGCGCGCCAGGAGCATGAACGCGGCAGCGTGCCAGTCGTGGCAGTGGTAGACGGTGGTCGACGCGAACTCGGGGAACGTGCCTGCCATCTCGGCCGCGGCTGCGCCGAAGAACGCGAAGCGGGCCGCGTCGTCCTCGAACGGGCCCTTGCCTGCCGCGCTGCTGTCCACGTAGACGCGGGCGTAGGGTCCGTCGAAGAACTCTGCGGAAGCGATGCCGAACACGTCGACGTTGCCGGCCTTGGTCCTGAGCACGCGAGCGTGTACCGTTCGGCCTGCGAATGGCACGGCAAGGTCGGTCGCAGGTCCGGCCGGGAAGCGCGCGCTTCCGTAGGCGGGCATGACAATGCGCACGGGCACGCCCTGTGCGTGCAGCGCATTGGCGAGATCGTAGACCACGTCGCCGAGGCCGCCGACCTTGGCGATCCCTTTGCATTCCGCCGCGATCATGGTGACGCTGGGCCGTTGACCCGATGGTCTGGACACGCTCATGGTCCCCTCCTGCGTCCCGGATAGTAGCGCACAAGGCCGAAGAAAGCCATCCCCGGCTCGTTTGACTTGCCGGAAGGGGGTCGGGTACAATGCGCCCCGGCCAGTCTCCGGGAGGTTTCATGCGCCCACCCCGCTTCAGCGCCACGAGAACCATTGCGACGGCCGTTCTATTCCTGGCGGGGGTGTGCTTGCACGGGCGGGCGCAGGCGCGAGAGGTGCACCTCCCGGGGGACTCGGGCCGCGGCGCGGCGTTCGGCGTGCAGGTGGAGGAGCGGGAGCAGGGCACCACCGTGGTGGTCACCGTGCGGCGCTTCGAGGTGACGCCGCGGCCGGGCCAGACCCGCTTCCTGGACGTCTGGCTTCCCGGAGCCGCGCAGATGACCGATGCGGGCAGGCCCGCGCTTCCACAGATCGTGGTGCCGCTGCTGCTGAACGGGCCCGCCCGCGTGACCGCGGTGCGGGTGCAGGAGCACACGGTGGAGGGGGTGACCCCTGCGCCGCACTCCCCGCGGCCCAAGCGGTGCGGGCCCGGCCAGGCCTCCCGCACGGTGTGCGACCTCGCGGTGTACGACGGGACTGCCAGGTACCCGGAAGCCGCGGCCGAGGTCGTGCGCTCCGGCGTGTTGCGCCGCGCGCCGGTGACGGTGCTGGCGGTGCGGCCGTTCGCGTTCCTGCCGGATCGGCGGGCGCTCGTGGTGGCCCTGCGCGTCGAGGTGGATCTCGACTCCCGGCTGTGGCGCGGCGGCCCTGACGGGTACGCTTCCGCTCCGTTTTCCGACCTGCGGAATGCGGGCTTCTTTGCCGCGTCCGGGGACGACCGGGCGGAAAGCGGGCCGCTGGGGTACCTGGTGATCGCGCACGACAGCCTCGTGGACGCGGTCGGCCCGCTTGCGGAGTGGAAGAGCAGGACCGGCTACTCGGTGACCGTCATGCCCCTGTCCGAGGTCGGGGATTCGTACCAGGAGGTCGCCGCCGCGGTCACGTCGGCCTACGAGACGTTCGACGTGCCCCCCACGTATGTGCTGCTGGTGGGCGACGGCGAAGGGGCCGCCAAGGTGCCCTTCGTGCCCAGCCCGTACGGGTGCGCCTCGGATTTCCTCTACTCGGTGACGGACGGCGACGACCTGTACTCCGACGTGCTGGTCGGCCGGTTCTCCGCACACACGCCGGAGCAGGTCCAGCTGCAGGTCGCGAAGACCCTCTGGTACGAGGCGGGCATCGAATCCAAGGGGGACTCCGGGTGGGTGCCGTCCTCGCTCTGCATCTCGTCCAGCGAAGGGGAGGGCGGCTCCAACGACGACGTGCGCTCGGACGCCATCTGCAAGGTCCAGGCGGACCACGGGTACGCTCCCACGGACAAGCTCTACCACTCCATGGGCAACGACTCCGCGGCAGCCATCAGCGCGAAGCTTGCAGAGGGCCGGGGATGGGTGACGTACCTCGGCCACGGAAGCGGCACCGGGTGGGCCACCACCGAGCCGGAGTATTCGGTGCAGCACGTGGTCAAGCTGGCCAACACGTTCAAGCTCCCGTTCATCATGGACGTCTCGTGCAGCAACGGCGGGTTCGACAGCCCCGCGGGGGACTGCTTCGCGGAAGCGTGGATGAAGACCGGGTCCGTGGACGGCCTGACCGCGGCAGTCGGCATCTACTCCGCGTCGACCCCTGCCGCGTGGGACGAGCCCGCGGAGATGGCCGTCGGGCTGACCCACGCGGTGCTCGACGACGGCGTGGTCGCCTGGGGCGCTGCCTGCGCCGCGGGCCGCGCGTACATGCTGCAGCAGTATCCGGGAGGCGCGGTGGAGGAGACGTGTCACCAGTACGTGGTCTTCGGCGACCCGTCGCTGTCCCTCCGGTCGCGCAAGGCCGCGCCGCTTGCAGTCGACCACCCTCCGATGGTTCCGCTGGGGGGCACGGACGTGCAGGTGGCGGTCCAGCGGGAGGGGCAGCCCGTGGACGGGGCTACCGTGGCGTTCTCGTCAGGTGGAACCGTGGTGGCCATGGCCAAGACCGGCACCGACGGCGTGGCGGACCTGTCCGTGACGCTGACGGCCGAGGGGGTGGTGCACCTGACGGTGTTTGCCCCGGACTCGCTGGTGTACGAGGCGGACATCGTGGCCGAGTTGTCGGGGTGCGGCGTGTTGCAGGTGAAGCCGAACCCCGCGGCGTGCGCGGCCAGCCTGCTGGTCACCCTGTTCGACGCGGACCTCGCCCCCGATGCCGGCAAGGTCGAGACCGCGACGGTGACGGTGTCCAGCGATGCCGGGACGCCGGGGATGGCCCTGGTGCTGACCGAGACGGGCCCCGCGTCGGGCAAGTTCACGGGGCAGGTGGCGCTGGCTTCCCAGCCGGCCGGTGGCACGGTGGTCGTCAAGGACGGCGGGACCGTGACGGTCACGTACCAAGACGCGTCGTGCGACGGCGCTTCCAAGAGCGTTGGCGCCGGGGTGTTCGTGGACTGTGTGGGCCCCGGGGTGTCGCAGGTGGCGGGCCAGGCGGTGTCCGCGACGCAGGGCAAGGTGACGTTCGTGACGGACGAGTGGGCCTCAGCCGTCGTGCGCTGGGGCACGTCGACACCCCTGGTGCAGGAGTGCTCGGCGCAGTCCGGGCTGGCCCACGAAGCCCAGATCGGAGGGCTCGAGCCCTCCACCAAGGTGCTCTTCGAGATCGAGGCGGTGGACGCGGCGGGCAACGTCACGCCGGACGACAACGGCGGGGCCTACTACACGCTGACGACCCCGGCTTGCACGCCCGCATGCGAGGGGAAGGTGTGCGGTCCGGACGGGTGTGGGGGGGAGTGCGGGGCCTGCTGCTCGGGCCAGTCGTGCGGCTTCGGGGTGTGCGTGGGCGGCCCGGGCTGCGACCCGAGCGAGTCTGCGGCCTGCGGGGGCTGCGCGTGCGAGGCGTGCGTCTGCGGAATGGACCCGTACTGCTGCGATACGCAGTGGGACGATCTGTGCGCCGGCGAGTGCGTGGAGTACTGCGGCGGGTGTCCGGCCGAGCCGAGCTGCGGCGGGAAGGAATGCGGGCCGGACGGCTGTGGCGGGACGTGCGGCGAGTGCCCCGGAACGTGGGCTTGCACCGATGCGGGCCTGTGCGTCGAGGAGTGCTTCCCCTACTGCCTGGGCAAGGACTGCGGGCCGGACGGATGCGGCGGCTCGTGCGGGCCGTGCGACGACGGCACGTGCGCGCAGGGGAAGTGCCTCATGCCGTGCGACGGGGTCACCTTCGAGGGGTGCTGCGACCACGACGTCCTGCACTACTGCGATTCGGGCTTCGAGATGGTGGTGGACTGTGCGGCCCAGGGGCTCACCTGTGGCTGGAAGGAGTCGGTGAGCTGGTACGACTGCGTCGAAGAGCAGGAAGCGGCCCCGGACGCTGCGGCGCATCCGCTCTGGTGCCCGGGGACGTGTCCGCCCAAGTGCGAGGGCAAGGAGTGCGGGCCCGACGGGTGCGGGGGGGAGTGCGGGGCCTGCGGGCCGGGCCAGCAGTGTGAAAACGGGCTTTGCGAGCCGGTGTGCAAGCCGGCGTGTGACGGAAAGGAGTGCGGCCAGGACGGGTGCGGCGGGTTGTGCGGCGAGTGCGGCATCGGCCAGCAGTGCGACGCGGGCCTGTGCACGACCCCGTGCGCGGCGAAATGCAGCGGGCATGAGTGCGGCCCCGACGGCTGCGGCGGCACGTGCGGCGTGTGCGCGCCGGGCATGGTCTGCTCGCAGGACTACCACTGCGAGTTGGCGGATGTCACTCCGGACGTTGTGACGGAGGAGGACCTTTCTCCCGCTTCGGGGGGGGGCGGAGGGTGCGCGCTTGCCGGAGGGCGCGGCAGCACCGTGGGATGGGCGCTGGCGTTGGTGCTGGCTGTGCTCGTGCTGGCGGTGCGGCTGTTGGCGGACCGCGGGGCGCATGGCGGAAGCGGGCGGAAGAACCCCGCAGCCGCGGGAACCGGGGGGCGCAGGCGTTGAAGATCCTGTTCCTAGACCCGCCCCGCCGGGTGTGGCCCTACATGAACCACGAGGACAACTACCTCACGCGGCAGGCGTACCTGTGCCTTGCCGCGTCCCTGCGGCAGGCCGGGTTCACGGACGTGGCGATCCTGGACTGCATGCCGCTCAAGATGGGTTGGCTGAGCCTCGAGCGGGAGCTGAGGTCGAGGCGTCCGGACCTGGTGCTGGTCGGTGAGAACCACGCGCTCTACGCGGACGAGGCGCTCAAGGCGCTGGACCTGGCGCGGGAGGTGCTTCCCGGGGTCGTGACCGTCGCAGGCGGTGCGCACTTCACGCACTTGTGCGACGCGTACCTCGGAGCGCGGGGGGGAGCCCGCAGCGCGGTGGCTCCGAAGTGGCTGGTGCGGGGTGCCACCATGCCCGACTACATCGTGAAGGGGGAGGGGGACCTGACGGTGGTGGAGCTGGCCCGCCACGTGGAGAGCGGGTCTCGCGGGTCTCCGGATCACGTTGCGGGCCTTGCCTTTGCTCGAGACGGGGTCGTGGTGCACACCGCGCCCAGGGATCTTGTCCACGACCTGGACTCGCTGCCCATGCCTGCCTACGACCTCGTGCCCATGGACCTGTATGGGAAGTCGCGCCTGCTGTTTTCGCCCGGGGGGACGACGATCCACCACTCCCGTGGCTGTGCGCACGCGTGCAGTTTCTGCGTGTGGTGGACGCAGATGGCGCGGCGCAAGGTGGGCAGCGACGGCGTGGAGCGGCTGTCACCTGCGTGGCGCACGTTCAGCCCCGAGCGGACCGTGGACGAGATGGAGCTGCTGAGCCGACGGTACGGCAAGCGCGGGCTCGTGTTCGTGGACGACTGTTTCAACCTCGACCCGAAGTGGAGCCAGCGGTTCGCGGAGCGGGTGCTGCGACGCGGGATCAAGGTGAACTGGTTCGCATTCCTGCGTGCGGACTACCTGGTTCGGGACCACGAGCTGGGCGTCCTGGACGCGCTGGTGAGGGCCGGGCTTCGGCACGTGAGCATCGGTGCGGAGCGGGTGGACGACGCGGACCTTTCGGGGTTCGGCAAGCGGCACTACGACCGGGAGACCACGGTCCGTGCGTTCGAGGTGCTCCGGAAGCACCACCCGGAGGTCTTTCGCCAGGCCACGTTCATCGTGGGCATCCCCGGCGAGACCCGCGAGTCGATGTGGCAGCAGTGGGAGTTTGCGCGAGAGCTGCGCCTGGACTACCCCGGATTCCATCCGCTGACTCCCGTGCCCGGGACGCGGCTGTGGGACGAGGCCATGGAGCGCGGGACCATTCAGGCCGACACGTTCGGCCAGTTCGACTGGTCCACGCCCGTGATGGCGACGGCATCGATGTCCCGCAGGGAGGTGGAGGAGGTGCTCATCGACATGGGCAAGCGGTACGTCACCGGGGGCTGGCTTGCCCGCGGCCTCCTGACGCGGCACTCCTACAAGCGGGCGATGTACCAGTGGTTCCTCAAGGTTTCGGCCGCGATGGCCGTAGACATGGCGCGGCGTATGATTCGCAGGGACGAGGGGCCTCTGGTCCCGCTGGTGGAGCCGGACTGGTACCATTCGTAAGCCGGATGGAACTCCCTCTTGAAAATACGGCCGACAGGCATCATGCTAGGGCCTTGTCAACGGAGTGGGGTCACATGGCAGACGACCGGAACAAGTTCGACGACGGCCTGAGGAGATCTGACGGTCTTTCCGACCTCATCAAAGGAGCCATCTCGACGGGCGTGAAGACGGTGTTCACCTCCGAGGAGGGGCTTCGGGCAGCCCTGGCCGATTTCGTGCCAAAGGAGGTGAGCGCGTACGTGAAGACGCAGGTGGACGGGGTCAAGAAGGAACTCTATGCGACGCTGGTCAACCAGTTTTCCTCCTTTCTTCAGAGGCTGGATCTCGGCAAGGAAGTGCGCAAGGCGCTGGCGGGAATGCGCATCGTGGTGAAGACCGAGGTCTCGTTTGTGGATGACGAGCGAGCCGCTGCCGGCGGGCGCGAACGGGGGGGCAAGCGGGGAGCGCGGCGGGCACCGGATGCTTGATTCTTGTCCGGGCTCGTACTACACTCGGCTGACGGAAGAAATCAGGAGGACTCGCGGTGGCAAAGGACCATAAGCAGTACGGTACGCTCGACGTTGCTCGCATGCTCGGCGTTTCCGCGATGACCGTGGTTCGCTGGATTGACTCCGGCCTGATTCGGGCGTTCAAGACCCCTGGCAATCACCGGCGCATCGTTCGGGAGGACCTCAAGCACTTCCTTCGGAAGATGGGGTTCCCGATGCCGCCCGAGTTCAAGGACGACAAGTGCGTCATTCTCGCGGTGGACGACGAGGAGGACGTGTTGGACGTGATGACGCGGGCCTTCCTGTCGGATCCGGACCGGTACGACGTGCACCAGGCCCGCGACGGCATTACCGCGCTCATCGAGGTGGGCCGCGTGCGGCCCGACGTGTTGCTGCTGGACATCGTGCTTCCCGGGATGAACGGCATCGAGGTCTGCCGCAAGATCCATGGCAATCCGCACCTGTCCACGTCCATCGTGGCGATCTCGGGCAAAGCCACGCCGGACATGAAGGAAGCGATGCTGAAGGCCGGCGCGGACCTGTTCCTCGAGAAGCCGGTGAGCATCCACACGCTGCGCAAGGCGGTCGCGGGGCTCACCCCGCAGTAGCCGGCGTCCTTCTTCACCCTACATCACCGATAGCGCGCTTCACACGTGCGGCCGGACTGTTGTCCGGCCAGGTTGCTCAGGGCTTCAGCGCTTCCAGCGCTCGGTCGATCCGCTCGGCCATGCCGGTGGCGATGTTGCAGAAGCGCACCTGCTGGATGGGGCACGGGTCGGCCGAGGCGAGGAAGGCCGCAGCGGTGTCGACGAGCACCCGGGCCACGATGTCTCCGGGCATGCCGAAGACGCCCGCGGAGATGGACGGGAAGCTGACCAGGCGGCATCCCTTCTCCACGGCCTTCTGGAGGCTTGTGCGCACTGCGGAAGCCAGCAACTGCTCCTCGTTGTTGGAGCCTCCGCCCCACACGGGGCCCACTGCGTGGATGACCCAGGAGCAGCCAAGGCGCCCCGCGGACGTGACCGCGGCCGAGCCGGTGGGGACCGGGGCAAGAGCCCGGCTTTCCTGCTGGATCACGTCGCCTCCGCGCTGGACGATGCGGCCTGCGACTCCGCCTCCGTGGAGCAGCCGCGAGTTGGCCGCGTTGACGATGGCGTCCACCTTCTCCTCGCAGATATCGCCCCATACAGAGACCAGGACCCTGCCGTTGGGCAGCACCGCGCGTGCCGTTTCCTTGTTCATGGCGTCTCCTGTCCCGAAGCCGAGCCCCGCGTGCGAGCAATGGACATCCCGAGGTCCACCAGGACCACCAGGTTCAGTGCCAGGAGGGCTCCGGAGACCCACAGCAGCTTGTCCGTGACCGCGTCGATCGTGGCGTTTCGGACCACCTGCTGCAGGAAGAGCAGGCCGAGGAACACCGCGTACACGAATACGGTCGCCTTGCCCCACAGCGTGGGGCGGACCCGGTACGGGATCCCGTGGAGGTAGAGCCACGCGCCGCCCAGCAGCGGCAGGAGGAAGCGGACCTCCGCGACCAGCACGTACCACAGAGGCAGATAGCCCGCGACGTAGGCCCCGATGCACACCCCTGCGTTGACTGCGATATCGCAGACCGGGTCGTAGATGCGGCCGAACTCCGTGACCTTCCCGGTGAGCCGCGCATACGTGCCGTCGGCCGCGTCCGTGGCCGCTGCCAGGACGAAGAGCACGATGCCCAGGTGGAGCAGGTTGCTGTCGGTGGGGAAGAACGGGATCAGGGTGACGAGGAACGGGATGGAGAGGAAGCGGTACAGGGTCAGGGTGTTGGCCAGTCCGAAGCGCTGCCGGAGCTGTCCCTCCCGGTTCCTGACGAGGCCGAGCTGCGAGTAGGCCATCAACCCGCCCACCCCGTACCACGCGGCCAGCAGCGCAAGCGGCAGCACGACCGCGATGGAGGATGCGGCCAGGGCCACCACGACACCCTGGCCCGCGAGCACCACGGCCAGGACGGCCATGGAGCGCAGGAAGCTCCTGCGGAGGAGCGGGAGCGTGGCGCTCAGGCGCAAGCCGTTTCTGAATCCGGTGAACAGCGCACGAGCCAGCCCCAGCGGGATGCAGCGGGCTTCCCGCACCTGCCGAATCAGCTCCGGGATCATGTCGCGGGGATCGTTGCCCGCCGATAGATCCTGCGTCATGGGCCTGAACCGCCGGACAGCGGACGGCCCATGGCTTCCGGGCTTCCTGCCAGGCTCCTCACCAGGGAGAGGATGTGCTCGTTCTTGAAGGGCTTGGCCACAAACCCGCGCACGGCCGACTGGATCTCCGCGTCTCCCTCGGTGGGCTGGGTGAACCCGCTCATCGCCAGGACCGGCAGGCTCGGGAGCAGGCGGCGCAGCTCCCGGATGAGGGTCCGGCCGTCCATGCCCGGCATCATCATGTCCACCACGGCCAGGTGCGGCACGAAGCGGCTGGAGCGGATCGCATCGAGCGCGTCGGAGCCGGAGGTCGTTGCGAAGACCGCGTACCCTGCCGTCTCGATGACGTCCCGGAGCAGCTCGGACACGAACTCCTGGTCGTCGACGACCAGGATGCGGGTCCGGTCCTTCAGCGCGGACTGCGCCGGGCCGACCAGCGCGGGGACCAGCAGGGACGGGGAGGGCTGGAGGGGCAGGAGCACGGTGACGGTAGTGCCGCGGCCCAGCGCGCTGTCGATGCGCATGGTCCCACCATGGTCCCTGACGATGCCCAGGGCCACCGCGAGGCCCATGCCCGAGTGGCGACCGTCGCTGCGGGTCGAGAAGAAGGGCTGGAACACGCGTGAGAGGTTGGCCACGGGGATCCCTTCGCCGTTGTCCGTGACGCGGATGGACACGTATTCCCCGGGCCCGACGTCCGTAGCCGAGCCGGAGTCGACCACCACGTTCCGGATCTCCACCCCGACCTTGCCGCCGGTCCCCTGGACCGCGTCGGCTGCGTTGACCAGCACGTTCAGGAGGGCCTGCTCGATCTGCGCGCTGTCACCGCGCACCAGGAAGTCATCGCCCGTGGCATGGGACTCCTGCAGGATGGGCTTGCCTGCCAGCCCGGGGAGCAGGGCCGAGAGGTTCTTCAGGACCCTGGCGACGTCGAACGACTCGAGCAGGGTGGAGCCCCTGCGTGCGAACGACAGGAGCGCGGACACCAGGTCCGTTCCCTTGGCTGCTGCGGCCTGGATCCGGGCCAGCGCGTCGCGCACCTCCACCGGTTTCTCCGCCCGGGTCGCAGCCAGCTGCGCGAACCCCGAGATCGCGGCCAGCAGGTTGTTGAACTCCCCTGCGAGCCCGCCTGCCAGCGACGTGAGACTCTCCACCTTCAGGTTGTGGAGCATGGGGTCCAGCAGCAGGCGCTCGGACGTCAGATCCTCGAGAGACGCCAGGCTCACGGTGTCGAACGGCACCACCGCGTCGGTGAGGCGGGCCACCCTCCGGTCACCATGCCGTGTCTGGAGCAGCACCTCGTAGGACCGGGGCAGGGTGGGATCCTTGCGCAGTCGGCGGACGCGGTAGTCCTTGAGGCGCTCCATGTCCTCCGGAGCCACAATGGCCCACGTCTGCTGGCCTTCCAGCTCCGCACGTGTCCACCCGACCATGCGGCACAGCTCCGCGTTGACCCGCAGCAGCCGGCTGGTCGCATCATCGGCAATGAGCAGGCCGACCGGCGCCGCGTCGAACAACTGCCACAGCATCTGGCGGACGACCGGCACGCCCGGCGCCTGGTCCTCGGCCTCGAGGCCACCACCTTCGCCCGTAAAGTCGCGCCAGGAGAACACCGGTTCCATCCCGCCTGCCCTCAAACGCCCCCTGCGTTCCTTCATCGAGATTAGCAGCCCGCATCGGGAAATGGAACAGTTTTGCGCCCTGCCCCGGCCCTTGCGCTCGGCGTGTCAGCGGAGTAGAGTGCCCGAAGTGAATGACGGGGGAACCATGAAGATCGCTCTCCGGCTGCTGTTCGTCTTGCTCGTCGGCTCTTATCCGGGTGGGTGTGCGTCGGACACGGGCGTGCCCGGTTCCCCGGATTCCCAGGACGGCACGGAGGTGACCGACCCGGACGCCGCGGCCGCCGATGTCTCCTCCGATGACCTGGCCCCCGCGGAAGCCGTCGGGCCCGGGCCGTGCGAGGTGGGGCAGACCACGTGCATCAACGGCAAGCTGGCCCAGTGCGACCCCGCGTTCGGGTGGCTCCTGGAGAACTGCCCGGAGGGCACCTCCTGCGACAAGGGCGAGTGCATCGCGGCCGCGTGCGAGGCGCTGGCAGCGCAGTGCGCGGACGGTGGCGTGCAGATCTGCTCGCCCGACGGGAAGGGATGGAGCACGGTGATGCCGTGCCCCGAGGACACGGTCTGCAAGGAAGGGGTCTGCGTGAAGGTCGGGTGCGAGCCGGGCGAGCGCGTCTGCGGCGAAGGCTCCGTGCTGGTGTGCATGGAGGACGGCTCCGGATGGTCCGTGGAGCCGTGCGAGGAAGGGGAGGTGTGCGTCGAGGGGCAGTGCATCGAGTGCGTGACCGATGCGGAGTGCGGCGAGGGGGAAGCCTGTGAGGACGGTTCCTGCGTGGTGCCTGAGCTTGCCATCGTGACCGCGGCGCTTCCCGACGGGAAGCTCGGCGAGCCCTATTCCGTGACCCTCGAGGCCACGGGCGGTGTGGCGCCGTACGCCTGGTCGCTGGTGGATTCCACGCTTCCTGCCGGCCTGGAACTGGTCGCTGCCGGCAAGGTCGCGGGAACGCCCACGGAAAGCGGCACGTTCACCGTCACGGTCCAGGTCCAGGACGATGGCGGGGCCTCGGACCAGGCCGAGTTCTCATTCGAGGTCTTTGCTGCCGCGGCGCAGCTCGTCATCACCACGGGCTCGCCGCTGCCCGCGGGCGAGGAGGGGACGCCCTACGAGGCCGCGCTTGCGGCCACGGGCGGCAACGCGCCGTACTTCTGGGGCATCGCTTCCGGCGCGCTTCCGGCAGGGCTCACCCTGTCCTCCTCGGGCGTGGTCGCGGGAATCCCCGCGGACCACGGCGACTTCGCATTCACGGTCAAGGCGTTCGACAACTCCGAGCCGGTGGCGACCGGGAGCAAGGAGTTCGCGCTGACCATCAAGATCGCTCCGCTCGTGATCGTCGGCGACCAGGAGTACGACCTGTGGGTCACCAAGATCATCGTGCTGCCGCTGGTGACCGCGGTGGAGGGGATCCCGATCCCGTACAGCGTGCAGCTCCAGGCAAAGGGCGGGGTCAAGCCCTACCACTGGAAGGAGCAGCCGCTGCCGGGCTTCGTCTCGTACCTGATTCCCAACGGCGGCATTCCGAAAGGCCTCACGCTGGAGGACGACGGCGAGCTGCACGGTGCGGTGACCGACCCCGCCACCGCGGTGAGCGTCAAGATCCCGTTTACGCAGATCGATCTGACCGGCTACTTCTTCATGGCCGAGGTATCGGACTCCCAGGAGCCGCCGGACAACGCGTCTGCCATCTACCTTGCGCCCACGGTCCCGATCAGCTGGTAGCGCCGCCCACTTTCTTGCTACATAGATCCAAGAATCTATAATGTGGGCGAATTGTTGTGGGGGTAGACAGATGAGCGCCGGATTCCTCTCACCCCTGGCCCTGGCAATGGCCCTGGTGCTGGCAGCGTCCTGCTCGGTGCCCGACCCGGTGCCTCCCGAGGAGTGCGACGCGGCCTGCAGCGCCGCGGACGTGAAGTGCGACTGCTCCGGCGGGGCCTGCGACGCGTCGTGCCCGGAATGCAGGGAGTGCCAGGACTGCGCGGCAGCGCCCGAGGACGCTGCCGAGACCGGGACGCCGGACATCCACGAGACCCAGGACCTGCACGAGGTCCTGGGCGATGCGCCCGACGTTCCGGACCTTCCGGACCTGGACGTCGCGGCGGACCTGGATGTCGCGGCGGACCAGGATGTCGCGGCGGATCTGGATGTCGTGGAGGACGAGGCGGGGTTCGTGGACGAGGTCGGGCAGGACGCGGACCTCGTCGAGGTGGAGATCGCGGCCGAGGACCTGGCTCCTCCCTGTCCCGATGCCGCGAAGTGCAACGACCACGGGATCTGCGCAGGGGTGGTGGAGACCTACTGCGAGAACGGCGAGTGGGTGTGCGTGTACGACGCGGTCCCGGGCTTCGAGTGGGGCGGAGAGAAGACGTGCGACGGGCTGGACAACGACTGCGACGGCGACGTGGACGAAAACCTGGTGCCCCCGCCGGCCGCGGACTGCGCGGCAGACGGCGTGTGCGCGGAAGTCGTGCCGGTCTGCATGGGCGCGCAGGGCTGGACGTGCCCCTATGAGGCCGTCCCCACGTACGAGGCGGTGGACGAGGTCACCTGCGACGGGCTGGACAACGACTGCGACGGCGTGCCCGACGACGGGCTCTGCACCGCGTGCCTGCCGGACGAGACCCGCTGCGCAGCGGATGCAACCAGCGTGCAGAAGTGCCTGGCTTCGGGCAACGACTGGAACACCCAGGAGACCTGCCCCGAGAAGCAGCAGTGCATGGGCCTCGGCACCTGCACCCCGGTCGACGCGTTCATGGTGAACACGTACACGACGAGCGGCCAACTGGGACCGGCGGTCGTTGCTGCGGGCAATCTCAGTGCAGTAGCGTGGCAATCGGAAGGCCAGGACACCAATAGCTGGGGCACGTACTTCAAGCTCCTCGACCCGTTGGGTGCGGCCGTTGGAGGGGAGAAGCAGGCGAACCTGTACACCACGCTGGCGCAGCAGAGCCCCGCGGTGTGGGCGCTGTCCGACACCCAGTTCCTGGTGGGGTGGGAGAGCGACGGCCAGGACGGTGCGGGCCTGGGGCTCTTTGCCCGGGTGTTCACCACCGCGGGCCAGGGGAGCGCGGAGATGGTGCTGAACAAGACGACTGCGCTGGCGCAGAAGGATCTTGCCATCGTGGCCGCTGCGGAGACCGGTGCGCTGGCAGTGTACTCCAGCGCGGTCACGAGCAAGGCCAAGGTGACCTCGCGGTGGCTCACACCCGAGGGGTGGCCCGACGGCGGCGAGATCGATTTCTCCAATGGTGCGGCCAGCACCGACACGCTGCCCGCAGGGACCATGACCGGGTCCGGCACCATCGCGGTGGTGTGGCAGCAGGCCACGGGGCTGCAGACCGACATCGTGGGCAGGGTGCTCAAGGGCGCGCCGGCCATGCCGGTGCTGGAAGCCACGGTGCCTGTGGCCAACGACATGGGGGAGGCGGAGCGGGAGCCTGCCATTGCGTCCCTCGGGTCCTACCTGTTCGTGGCCTGGGTGGAGCAGGTCAACGGCCGCGTGTGCGTGCGGCGGCTGGACGCGTCGCTGGGCGGCGTGACCGCGACGAAATGCATCGTGCCAGCTTCCGGGTCCGCGCTGGCAGTGGCGGTCGAGCCCGTGGGCGACCGGGTGCTTGTGGGCTGGCAGGAGGGGGAGGGTGCGACGTCCGGCCTCTACGTGCAGACGCTGGCGCCGGACATGTCGCTGGGCACGCTGGTGCCGGTGGATACGGGCGGCATGACCGCGGACGGGTCGCTGGACATGGCCGTGCTTCCGGGCAACAAGGTGCTGGTGGTCTGGGACGAGGCCAGCCCCGTGACCGGCACCGACGTGTGGGCCCGGTTCGTTCAGATCGAGTAGCATGGCCGCCCGGTCGCGGCGGCACCTTCTGAACCTGCTGGCGTTTCTTGTCGGAGTCGTGTTCCTGGCCGGAGTGGTCTGGGGGCTTGGGCCCGAGCAGCTGGCCGAGCGCATCGCGGGTGCGGGCCCCGGCTGGCTGCTGCTGGTGGGCACCGGGCTTGCGGTGCTGGCCGGCGACTCCCTTGCCCTCAAGGTCGCGGTGGGGCACCCAGCGTTTACCTGGCCCCGGGCTGCGGCGACCGCGTTGTCGGGTGCGGCGGTCAACGCGCTGACCCCCATCGGAGAGGCCGGGGAAGCGATCAAGGTCAACCTGGTGTCGGGCTGGGTCCCGGGGGAGCAGGCGGTGTCCGCGGTCCTGGTCTGGAACCTGCTCTACCGGCTGACCAACTGGGGGCTGGTCTTCGTGTCTCCATTCCTGGTCCTTGCCGCGGGCAGCGTGGCGTTCACGCCGGTGGCGCTGGCAGGGCTTACGGCCGCGGCGCTCCTGGTGTTCACGCCGACGCTGCTGCTCCTGCTGGCTGTGCGCAAGGGTGCGGCCACCCTGGCCACCCGGATCCTGTCCACGCTGCCCGTCCTGCGGCGCAGGGACTGGGGCAAGCTTGCCGAGGCTGCGGCCCGGACCGACCGCCTGGTGTCGCAGGCCTGGTCCTTGCGCAGGAGAGACACGGCCCTGGCCGCGGCGCTGCTGCTTTCGGCCCGGCTTGCGGGTTGCCTGGAGGTATGGCTTGCAATGCGCCTGGTGGGGTGGAGCGTGTCGTTTCCCGATGCGGTGTTCCTCTCCGCAGGCAACACGCTGGTGCGGGTGCTGGTGAGCGCTTCACCCGTGCAGGTGGGGGTGGTCGAGGCGGGTGCCGGGGGGCTCTACCACCTGCTGGGCCTTCCTGCCGAGGTGGGGGTGGCGCAGGGGATTCTCCGCAGGGCCCGGATGCTCCTCTTCAACCTCGCGGGGCTCCTGTACCTGGCCCTGTCCGCGGCAGGACGCGGGCGAGGCAAGCCCGAGACCGCCAAAGTGGCCCGCAGGTTGCAAAGCACTTAGCCGTTGCGTCGTGGCCCCGAGAGGGATTATGATCAATCGCATGGACCGAGCCGCGGTTTCTCGAGCAGTAGTGTTCTGCCTGACCATCCTTTGGTGCGCGCATGCGGCCGCTCAACAGGGCCCGCCGGAGGACATGGGGGTCTGCTTCAAGCTCGGGGCCGGGCTGGGGCAGGGATGGACCTACTACTCGGACAGCTCCGGCGAGGATGGGGACGGGATGACCGACCTGGAAACCCTCAGCGTGGGGTTCGGGGTCCTTGGGTGGCTCCAGTTGACCGCGGACTTCTCCCACACGCTCACCCGGATGGACGGCGACTGGATGGCCACGCACACCCTCGGGTTGGGGCCTACCGCGTACATCAGGTCCTGGTCCGCCTGGGCTTTTGCCGGGCCGGTGTACGGCGTTGCGTCCACCCGAGAGGAGCAGGGATGCGAAGACGGGGTGGACGCGGACCCGGTCCTGGGAGTCCGGTTCGCCGCGGGCAGGGACTGGTGGCTTTCCGATTCCATTGCCGTGGGCACGGGTCTGGTCGTGCAGCATGTGTGGATCCCGGAGGACGAGGACACGCAGCTGACCGGCGGGGTGTTCTGCGCTGGAGCGCAGTTCACCGTCACGCTGGCCCCGTGGGGAGACTGAGATGCGACCTGGAGTCAGAACCCGCATCGCCCTGATCCTGGCGACCGCCTGGTTGGTCCAGCTTCCTCTGGTCGCCGCGGCCGCTGCCGGAGAGAATGAGGCCGGCAGCGGCCTGCCGACGAGCGGCTTTCTTGTGCGGCTTGCCGCCGGACCTTCCATCGAGGCGATCAGCTGCTCCTTTGACTGGTGCCGTTGGGGGGACGATCAAACCCTGTTTGGGAGCGCGGTGTCGCTCAGCGTCGGCCATTCGGTGGCCGAGAGACTTTTCGTCACGCTGGAAGGAACCGGAGCGACATCTGACGGGCGTTTCGGCGCGGTCATCGACACGGTGTCCGCGGGCGCTTCTCTGGGGTACCGCCTGCCCTGGGCGTCGCTGTGGGCTTCGGCTGGCGGGCAGGTCGAGGCCGTAAGGTTCGAGAGCCGGCAGTTCGAAGGCTACTTCTCGAGCAGCGGGCTGGGCACCGAGCGAGCGTACGGCCTCCGCATCGCACTGGGGAAGGACTGGCCCATCTCCGACCTCGTGGCGCTGGGGATCTCGTGCCTGTCGAGCTACGCATGGATCCGCACAGCGGGAGACGTGGACGACCGGCAGCACCTGTCGGTTGCGCTCATGGTGGGAATCGTGTTCTTCCCCGGCGGAGGTGGGCTATGAGACCCGTGCTGGCGCTCGCAGTGGCGACCGGGCTCGTGCTGCAACCCCGGATCGGCAATACGGAGGAGGGCGAGGCGCCGGGCAGCGGCGTGTTCTTCCGGGTCGCGTACGGCCCTGGCTGGGCGTGGGTGAGCGGGACCGTGCCCCACTACGAGGACGCTGACGACCGGGTGGATGCTTCGGGGCAAGCCAGAACCCTTGATTTGGCGCTGGGGGCCTGGCTCACTCCTACTTTGGCCGTTCACGCAAGCTACCTCAGCGGACTGGTCCCGAACATCAAGCCCGAGGAGCAGGAGTACTACGACGTAGTGACCTACGAGCCCCACGCTCTGGGGATCGGGGGAACGCTGCAGGACGCGGACGGGGTCGTGCAGGTCTCGGCCGCGGTCGGACCCGCGGTCGTCGGGCTCGAGTGGGGGGCGGAAGAGAGCGTCGGCTCCTGCTCGGCAAGTGACCTGGGGTGGGCGGCCGAGGCGATGGCCGGTGCGGGCTTCGATGTGGCTCCCCGCTGGAGCATGGGCCTGGCCCTCCAGGTCACAGCGCTCTGGGCCGATCTGGGCGCCCACCTTGTCGGCATCGAGGGAGATGCCGCGCTGTTCACTGCGTCGCTGCTGGTGACCGCGACCTACCAGTGATCCGGACTTGGGAGCATCGTCTCGGAGGGCCCCGTCCTTGCCCGCGTCTACCCTGAGCAGCGCACGCGTCTGAGGCGGGCTGCCGGCGCCAGCATCGACTCCGCGCGGGCCAGGTCGCGCAGCGTGTCGATCTCGAGCCAGGGCAGGTCGGAGAACGGGACGGTGTGGAAGTGTGCGTCCCGGTCCGCGATGGCCCCCGCGATGGCTCGCTCGTAGTACTCGTCGGTGCATCCCATGCGCACCAGAGACTCCAACCTGGGAAGCAGCCGATCCGCGAAGGTCGAGCGCCGGATGCTGTACAGGTTCACGGTCTTGAGCAGGTTCGTCGCGGCGTGAGGCCCGCGGGCGCTTGACACGTGCATCGAAACCACCAGGCCGCGGGAGTCGGCCTCGACCGTGGTGCCCTCCTGACCCGGCCGGACCACGTCCACCGCGATCCGGTCGCCCCCGACCATCCTGCGGATCCCCTCCTCGGGCAGGAGCAGGTCCGCCTCGAGCAGAAGGAAGTCCTCTCGGATCTCCCCCGCGGCTCTCAGCAGCGAGACGATGTTGTTGGCCGTCTCCCAGTCGGGGTTCACCACGTAGGTCACGTCCATCCCGCGCCACGACGGGCCCACGGAGGAAACGATCTGCGCGCCGCGGTACCCGACGACCAGCACGACTCTCTCCACCCCGGCCCTGTCCAGTGCGTTGAGCAGCCGGTGCAGGACCGGCACGCAGCCGACCCGGGCGAGAGGCTTGGGAACGCTGTCGGTCAGCGGCCCGAGGCGGCGGCCCCTGCCCGCTGCCAGCACCACGGCAAGTCGCGGAACCCGGCTCATGATCCGACCCCCTTTCCGCCAGGCACGATGGCCCCGTCGTCCCGCGCATAGTTCCAGTCCGTGCGCGGGGTTCTCCAGTCGGCCCCGTACCGAAGCGCCAGGTACTCCGTGGGACAGGAAGGCACAGCAAACGTCTTCCCCTCGAATACCAGCGTCTCCAGCGTGTCGTAGAAGCGCGCGGGCACCGCCTTCCGGGCGTACTGCTTCTCGCCTCCCACCGCCCAGAAGTAGAACCCCTCGTGCCGCACCTTGACGAAGCCGTCCAGCAGGAGGCCCCCCTTGAACAGGCCCCACCTGCGGTTCCAGATCTTGAGGATCCGCAGGTCTCCCCGGGAAAACGGAGGGTCCGATCGGGTATGCAGCCCGGTGCGCACCAGATAGCCCGCGGCTTCGATCTCCCGGATGGCGCTGCGCAAGCGGGGCAGGTCGTCGGCAAACACGCTGACGTCCATGTCCGAGTCCCACGGCAGGAGCCGCCCCTCCCGCACCACGCCCAGCAGCGTGCCCGCGGTGAGCGCGTAGCGGATGGACCGGCGCTCGAACAGCGCGGTCAGCTCTTTGAGCATTGCGACCGCGGCCTGAGCCGTCATCGGATCCTGCAGGTTCCTCTTTGCCATGCGACCTCCTGCGTTGCTGCACGCGGCAGCATACTGCAATGCCCGTGCCGCGGGAAGGACTACGCCTGCGGGGCCGACGGTCTGCCCCGGCCGCGGCGCAGCCTGGAGCACCCGTCGTTCACCCCGGCGGGGCCCTGCTCCGCCCAGGCCACGCAGCGGCCCCGCTCGCGCGAAAGTTACTTTTTGACCTTTCCTTTCTAGATTCGCTATAATGGGGCCGCAAATGAGCGAGGTGCCCCATGCAGGCAAGGGCTGCCGTCGTCGCAATCGTCGTTCTGGGTGTGTTGGCAATCGCCGGGTGCGGCAAGAGCAGCACCGGCGATGGCGGCGGCGGGACCGAAGACACCGCGACGCGGTGGGGGTGGAACACCGAGGATCTGGCCCGCGGAGACGATGTGGCGGGAGGCGTGGACCAGGAATCCAACCCGCCGGACGTGGAGCTTGGCGGGGACGCTGTCACGGGCAGCGACACGGTGGGCCCGGGCGACGTGACCGCGCCGGGCGATGCGACGGTCGAGCCCGATGGCAAGGTCGTGACTCCGGACGTGGAGGACAAGCCCGACTACGTGGAGAACCCCGAGTGCGTGGACCTCGACAAGGACGGCTACGGCAACAACTGCTACCTCGGCAAGGACTGCGACGACACCAACAAGAACTTCACCATCTACTGTCCGCCGTGCGACCAGCAGAACGTGGAGGGGTGCAAGTGCTCCCAGCCCGGTGCGCAGGAAGTGTGCTACGAGTCGGATCCGGGCTCGGTGGGCATCGGCGAGTGCCAGCTCGGCATGCGCTCATGCGCCGCGGGCTTCTGGAGCGCGTGCGTAGGCCAGGTGGTGCCGGTGTCCGAGGAGTGCGACGAGAAGGACAACGACTGCGACGGCCAGACCGACGAGGGCGTGCTGTCCGCATGCGGCAACTGCGACCCGTTCTGCGACACGCTGGAGGTGGGGCCGGACTCGGACACTCCGTTTACTCCGGGCGAAGACAACTCCAGCGGCGTGGGCCTCAACATCGACGGGTTTCTGATCCTCGACTCCTCGCAGATCAACCTGTCCTTCATCTGGGTCGCGAACTCCGGTGAGGGGACGGTCTCGAAGCTGGACACCAAGACCGGCAAGGAGCTGGGCCGCTACAAGGTCTGCGGCGACCCGTCGCGCACGTCCGTGGACCTCGTGGGCAACGTGTGGGTCGGCTGCCGAGCGGACGGCGGCGTGGCCAAGATCGCCATCGACAAGGCCATCTGCGTGGACAAGAACGGCAACGGGCAGATCGATACGTCCGAAGGGCCCCAGGTCGTGCCGGGCGACGAGTGCACCCTCTTCATCGTGTACCCGGGCGGGAGCTGCACCCGGGCCGCGGGCGTGGATGCCGACAACCACGTCTGGGTCGGCGAGTGGAACGCAGGCATGCTGCGTCGCCTGCACCCGGACGACGGCCACACCGTGCAGGAGGTGGACATCCCAGGCAACCCGTACGGCCTCGTGGTGGACGGGACGGGCATCGTGTGGGTGTCGGGCCGCGGGGGCGACATCCTCGTGCGCGTGGACCCCAACCAGAACCCGCCGTCGGTGAATTCGTGGGGCGTGCCGGGCGGCAACCTCTACGGCATCACCGTGGACATGCACGGCAAGGTGTGGATCGGCCAGTACTCCAACGGCACGGTCGCGCGTTTCGACCCCAACACGAACCAGTTCAACACCATCAGCATCGGCGGGTGTCCCCGCGGCATGGCCGGGTCGGTGGACGGGTTCATGTACTCGGGGCTGGGCTGCTCGGGTAACCAGGTGGCCAAGATCAACGTGGACACCATGCAGGTCACGATGCTCTCCACCGGCTCGGGCCAGACCCCCATCGGCGTGGCGCTGGACTCGGACGGGTTCGTGTGGGCGGTGTGCTACAGCACGAGCAACGCGGCCAAGATCGACCCGGTGACGAACACGGTGTTCGGCCCATACCCGGTGGGCTCGTACCCGTACACCTACTCGGACATGACCGGGTACGCGCTGCACAACTTCACCGCGCCGCAGGGGAGCTACACCACGGTGTTCGGCGGCTGGGAGGAGTTCCGCGTCAAGTGGGAAGCGCTGTTCGTGGACGCGCAGATCCCGGCCAACGCGTACCTCAAGGTCGAGGTGCGCACCGGTAATACCAAGGAGGAAGTGGACGCGACGCCGTGGCAGGGCATGTTCGGACCCTACCCGCCCGAGAACTTCCCGCTGATGCTCGACACGCTTCCCAACATGGACGGGAAGATCCTCCAGGTGCGCGTGTGGCTGTTCTCCGCGGACAAGCTGTCCACGCCGGTTGTCAAGTCCATCCAGGCCAAGTTCTCCAGCGAGTGATCCGGTCCGCTCTCCTGCGACGGGGCCGCTAGTAGTTCCTGACGCCCGAGGTTCGGACCGCGCGGTCGGCCCAGCGGATCGCGACTGCGGCAAGGGCAATGCCCGCGGCTGCAAACGCGGCCAGCACCATCAGCTCGAACCGGACGTCGGCCAGGCACGCTCCCCCGATGGCCAGCTTGCGGAAGGCTTCCACCGCGTACGTCACCGGCAGGAGCGACGCGACCCACTCGATGCCGTCGGGCAGCGCTGAGACCGGGTAGAGGATGCCTCCGAACAGGAAGGACATTGCGGAGACCGCGGCAGCGACCGGGTCGCCCCTCTTGAGCACCAGCGTCATGGACGCGGAGATGAGGCCGAGCGCGGCGAAGGTGAGGAACGCAAGCGCCAGCACCGCCACGCCGCGCACCAGTCCGAGCAGGTCGAATCCGGCCCCCAGAATGGCGGCCAGAGCCAGGAACAGGGTCAGCCGGGCCAGGGCCAGCGCCAGCGGGTACGCTCCTGAGCACAGCACCATGCGGTGCATCGGTTGGGGACTGGACGCCATGGCTTCCAGCGTGCCCACCACCTGGTCCTGTCGGATCCGGGACGAGAAGCTGGACAGGCAGGTCCACAGCGTGTCGCAGAGCGCGTAGCCGACCACCGCGAACGGGAAGTAGCCCGCGCCGTACGCGGTCACGGACCTCGGGGGCAGTCCCTCGAACATTCCGGAAAGGAAGTAGAGCGTCGCGGTGGAGAACACGAGGGAAGCAAGCTGCCAGACGAAGCTCAACCGGTAGCTCACCTCGATCCGGAAGTCCCGTTTCAGGAACGCGGCCGCAAGCATGGCGTCACGCTCCCGGCCGCTGGATGCGGCCGTGTTCCAACCGCACCACCGGGTCGCACAGCGCCTGCAGCGCGTCGTCGTCGTGGCTTACCAGCACGACGCACCGGCCCGAACGGCGCATGCTTTCGATCTCGTTTCGCAGCGCGTCGACGCCCGTCTTGTCCAGGTCCCGCTCGGGCTCGTCGAGGAGCCAGACGTCGGGGTCCGACAACAGGGCCCGGGCCAGCGCCATCCGCTGCATCTGTCCGGAGGAGAGCGTGGAGAAGCGCTCGTCGAGGAAGTCGGCAACGCCGATCCGGGAAGCGACCGCGTCGATGCGCGGTGTGCGCTGCCCCGCGTCAAGACCCAGCAGCGCGGCGAAGAACTCCAGGTTCTGCCGGCAGGTCAACCGCCAGTAGAAGCTGCGGGACTCCGCGATGGTGATCGCCACCGATTTCCGCCAGGAAGCCCCCTGGGCTGAGACCTCGGCACCGGACAGGAGCACGCTGCCCGAGGTGGGAAGCAGGATCCCGGAGAGGATCTTCAGGAAGGTGGTCTTGCCGGCTCCGTTGGGGCCTGAAAGGCCGCAGACCGCTCCTGCTGGGAAAGCCACGGTCACGCGCTCGAGGACCGTCCGGGACCGGGGCCTGAGGAATCCCCAGAAACCGCTCCGGGTCACGAATTCCTTGCAGATGTCCCGGGTCTCGATGGCTGGCGCCAAGGCAAATACCTCCGCACGCGCCATCCTGTCTATCACACACTTGCTTTCTTGGATACCGCCAAAGTACAATCCTATCTCGTTGCCATGTCCGGAGGTTCCCATGAGAACTTGCCTTTCAGCTCTCGCGATACTGGCTCTTCTCGTTCCGGTACAGGCTCGCGCCGCGTCCTGCTGTGTGGCGCAGGCGACCGCGGGTTGCGACGACTGGTTCGTGGAGTCGTGCGTCTGCCAGCAGGACGACTACTGCTGCACCACGAAGTGGGACCAGTTCTGCGTCGACGAGGTGGAGAGCTTCGGGTGCGGGAGCTGCAGCGGGGATCCGGACAGCTGTGCCGGTGTGTGCGGCGGCAAGGCACCGGGGGGCTGCTGGTGCGACTCGCAGTGCGTGGCAAGCGGCGACTGCTGCGCCGATGCGTGCGACCAGTGCGGCTATTGCCCGGACCCGAACAGCTGCGCCGGCGTGTGCGGCGGCAAGGCACCGGGGGGCTGCTGGTGCGACTCGCAGTGCGTAGTGAGCGGCGACTGCTGTGCCGATGCGTGCGATGAGTGCGGCTACTGCCCGGACCCGAACAGCTGCGCCGGGGTGTGCGGCGGCAAGGCACCGGGGGGCTGCTGGTGCGACTCGCAGTGCGTGGCAAGCGGCGACTGCTGTGCCGATGCGTGCGACCAGTGCGGCTATTGCGGAGGGCAGGGCAGCGTGTGCCCGGGGTACACGGGGACGAGCACCTGCTGCGACACGTCGGACCCGTGCGGCTGGGCAGCGGACGGCATCTGCGACTGCGGCGGCGCCTGCATCTGGGACGATCCCGACTGCGGCGGAGGGGGCAAGGGGGACTGCTGTGAGGCCCAGGATGGTCCCGGGTGCGACGACGCGGGCGTGGAGTCCTGCGTCTGTGCGCAGGACGACTACTGCTGCAAGACCAAGTGGGACTCCATCTGCGCAGGCGAGGTCTCGTCCTTCGGGTGCGGCTCGTGCGGCGGCAGCCAGGAGGAGTTGTGCCCCGGCTACACCGGGACGAGCTCGTGCTGCTTCCCGAGCGATCCGTGCGGCTGGGGTGCGGACGGCATCTGCGACTGCAACGGTGCGTGCTCGTGGGACGAGCCGGACTGCGGCGACGTGAACCCGAAGGGGGACTGCTGCGCGGCGCACGACGGGAGCGGGTGCGCGGACGGAAACGTGGAGGCGTGCGTCTGCGCTGCAGACAGCTACTGTTGCCAGACCGCGTGGGACGGCCAGTGCGTCGGCGAGGTCGACTCGGTCGGCTGCGGCACCTGCAGCGACCCGGCCAAGGGGGACTGCTGTTCGCCTCACGACAATCCCGGGTGCGAAGACGCGGGCGTGGAAGCCTGCGTCTGCGAGCAGGACGCTTACTGCTGCCAGACTGCGTGGGACTCGATCTGTGCGGGAGAGGTCTCCTCGTTCGGCTGTGGGTCCTGCGCGTCGGGGCCGACGTGCGGCGACACGGTCTGCGACCCGGGCGAGAGCTGCCAGACCTGCCCTGACGACTGCGGCCCCTGCGGCGGCGGCGGAAGCTGCTGCAAGCCCAAGCAGACCCCGGGGTGCGACGACGCGACGATCCAGGCGTGCGTCTGCGGCCAGGACTCCTTCTGCTGCCAGTATGCGTGGGACCAGGTGTGCGTGGACGAGGTCGAGTCCTTCGGCTGCGGCTCGTGTGCGGGCGGCGGCTGCGGGGACGGCCAGTGCACCGCGGCCGAGGACTGCCTCACCTGCCCCGACGACTGCGGGGCGTGCGGCGGGGAGGACTGCTGCTCCCCGCATCCCACGGGCGGGTGCACGGACGCTGCGGTCGAGCAGTGCGTCTGCAAGGAGGACGCCTACTGCTGCAACACCGAGTGGGATGGCATCTGCGTGGCCGAGGTCACGTCGCTCAACTGCGGCACGTGCGGCGGCGGTGGGCCGTCGTGCGGCAACGGCAAGTGCGAGGCCGGAGAGTCCTGCCAGACGTGCCAGCAGGACTGCGGCCCGTGTGCGCAGCCCGGGCACTGCTGCGAGCCTTCGGACAAGCCGGGCTGCGACGACCCCACCATCCAGGCCTGCGTCTGTGCGCTGGATGCGTACTGCTGCCAGACAGCGTGGGACGACATCTGCGTGAGCGAGGTCGAGTCGGAGAAGTGCGGCACGTGCGGCCAGTGCGCGCCGAACTGCGCGGGCAAGGAGTGCGGCGACGACGGGTGTGGAGGGAGCTGCGGCAAGTGCGCGGCGGACAAGAGCTGCAAGCAGAACAAGTGCGTGGCCGGGTGCGCGGCCAAGTGCACGGGCAAGGAGTGCGGCGACGACGGGTGCGGAGGGACGTGCGGGTCCTGCGCTCCGGGCAAGAACTGCCAGAACGGCAAGTGCATCGGCGGGTGTGCCCCCAACTGTGCGGGCAAGCAGTGCGGGTCGGACGGGTGCGGCGGCACGTGCGGCACCTGTGCTCCGGGCCTGTTCTGCAATCTCGAGGGGCATTGCACGCAGCAGTGCAAGCCGACCTGCACGGGCAAGCAGTGCGGGCCGGACGGGTGCGGCGGCCAGTGCGGCCAGTGTGCGCCGGGCATGTCGTGCGACGCACAGGGCCATTGCCAGCAGAAGTGTGTCCCCAACTGTGCGGGCAAGCAGTGCGGCACGGACGGGTGCGGCGGTACGTGTGGCACCTGCCCTCCGGCGTTCACCTGCGACAACGTCGGGCACTGCACGCAAGGGTGCACGCCGAGCTGCGGTGGAAAGCAGTGCGGCGACGACGGGTGCGGCGGCACGTGCGGCACGTGCCCTGCCAACCAGTTCTGCAACCTGCAAGGGCATTGCGTGGCCAATTGCCAGCCGAACTGCGTGGGCAAGACGTGTGGCTCGGACGGGTGCGGCGGCAGCTGCGGCTCGTGCGGCTTCGGCCAGGAGTGCACGCCGCAGTTCGAGTGCAAGCCGAAGTGCACGCCCAACTGCCTCAACAAGGAGTGCGGGGACAACGGGTGCGGCGGCACGTGCGGCATCTGCGGCGGCGGCACGTCGTGCAACGCACAGGGCAAGTGCGTGGGCTGTACGCCGGACTGCGACGGGAAGCAGTGCGGCTCCGACGGGTGCGGCGGCCAGTGCGGCCAGTGCCCCGCTGGGCTCGAGTGCTACGAGGCCAAGGGCCAGTGCCTGGCCCCCGGCGCGGACGTGGGTCCCGGAGATGACGAGGACATTTCCTCCTACCAGGATGTGGCCGGTGGCGGCGACTACGAGGCACCTGCCACCCAGTGCGACGAGGGGACGCGGCTCGTCTACGGCAAGTGCGTCCCGCTGGATGAGGCCGTCGACTCCGGGGGCGACGCGGACTCGAGCTGCTCCATGAGCCCCGGCGCGGGAGCGGGCTTCCCGATCGGCCTCTGGCTGCTGCTTTCGGCCCTTCTCTGCACCGCAGTGCGGCTGAGGCGCGGGTTGCGGCAGCAGACCCCTTAGCCACCCTTCTTCCCAAGTCCTACTTCCTTCTTGACTTCAATCTTTTCTGAAAGCTATATTCGGCCTTGCTGCATTGTGTCTGCGGCATTGGAACTGGCTGGAATGGCCATTACTCGGGGGGCTGAAATGAAGCGTTTCCTTGGTCTCGCGTTGACCATCGGCGTGCTGGTGGGCTGCTCGCACGGCGAGGAGAGCGAGTGCACCCGGTACGTGTCGTTGCTGTCGGGCGACAATCCCAGGGTGGTTCTCGACTCCATCGGAGAGAAGAAGTGCCAGGACGCGGTGGACGAGTTCAAGAAGATCTTCGACCCGCGGCAGGGAGAGTACAACAAGGAGATCCTGCTCACGCTGGCCCAGATGTGGGACCCGGACCCCGCGGAATTCAAGGGCGAGGCAGAGAAGTTCGCGAAGAAGAAGCCCATGTACGTCGAGCTGCTGCGCGTCGCGTTGCAGAGCCCGGACACCGCGCCGCTGGCGGCCAAGCTGGGAGCGGAGTGGGGTCTGCAGGAGCTGCGCTCCGACTTCAACAAGCTCATCGTGGACGACGTCAAGAACGAGCAGCCGCAGTACATGCTGGCCTACGCTCCGGTCCTCAGCGCGCTGTCCGCCGAGTCCATGGGCGGCTTCTCCTCGGAGATGGAGGACGTCTACGTCACGCTGCTCAACAACAGCCCCGACATCCAGACCATCGAGGTCAACAAGCTGGCGGCCAAGGCGCTGGGCGCCATCAAGAGCACCAATCCCGAGGCGGTCAAGGCCATGGTCAAGGCGCTGTTCCTCCAGTCCAAGGACGGCGGCACCACCTTCAAGGAAGCGGTTCAGTCGCTGCTCCAGATGGGCCCTGTCGTGGTCCCGTACCTCGTGGACATCCTGAACTCCAACCCGGGCGACGAGAACGTGCGCTACATCGAGGAATACGCAGTCAAGAACGCCATCTCCGACTGGAAGTGGCGCCGCGGCATGCGTATCCCCATGGTGCTGGCGCAGCTGCGAGACCCGCGGGCCGGGGGCGCACTGGTCGAGGACATGGGCCGCGCGGTCATCGAGCCGGCCAACCTCCCCGACAACCTGAAGCAGGACTGGACCATCACCCAGACCAACCGCCTGAAGTTCGACTCGTGGGGGTTGATGTCCGCTCTGCGCGCCCCGCACTCGGAACGGGCCGTTGCCCTGGTGCGTGACAAGAACGTGGAAGGCAGCGCGCGTCTCCAGCTGGCGCTGGCAATGGCGTTCTCCTTCACGCCCGAGATGACCGCAGGGCTGTTCAAGGTCGTGTACGAGCCGGCGCAGGATGAGGGCGGCGAAGAGGAGACAGGGGAAGCCGGGGCTCAGGCGGCCTCCGCGGTGAAGATGCCGCCGCCGGCCCGCGAGTCGGACTTCGTCATCCGCTTCCTCCAGACCATCGCATATGCGGTGGACGCGGACAGCCTGCCGACGTTCAACGACGTCTTCATCAGCGGGTTCGACGAGAACTTCGGGGACGTGGAGAAGGCCGAGTACATCCAGGACAAGCTGGAAGCCGTGGACATCAAGATCCTGCTCAAGGTGGTGGAAGCGTGCCAGAAGGACTACGCATGCTACCGCTCCGTGTTCATGGGCAGCACGGGCAAGGCGCAGGGCTCGGAAGTGGCCTACGACCCCGAGGCGTTCAAGGGGGCCGACCCGCGTGAGACCGAGTACCTGAAGGCCATGGGGCGCAGCAAGGCAGGCCTCGTGCTGAGCCGCTGGAAGCTCACCGCGGAGCTGCGGGCCGAGCTGACCAAGACGTTCATCGACGTGTACTCCGCGCTCAGCTACGACGACGAGCTCTACGGCGACCTGCGCCAGGTCATCCTGCTCGGGCTCGAGCGGTTCGGCATGAACGACCCGAAGAAGGTCGTGATGACCGCGCTCAAGGACCTGCTCGAGAAGGAAGGCAAGAAGGGCTCCGAGGGGATGGACGTGCGCAACCAGCGGCTCGAGGCGCTCATCTCCTTCCTGGAACACTACGATCCCACGGTCGAGAAGCAGGTGGCGGGCGTGAAGGAGGAGAAGAAGGCCGAGAGCGCTGCGGCCGCCCCCGCAGCAGAAAAGCCGGCCGAGGCGCCGAAGGAAGAAGCCGCTCCTGCGGAAGAAGAGTAGCAGTCCCGTCCGGTCTCCCCGCTTCCCAATCTCCCGACGTTCAGCGTGTGTCCTAGAGAGCGACCTTGATGAGCTGGCGGCCGATGAACAGGTAGTCGCCTTCGTTCAGCACGCGCTCCTCGTCCTTTCTCAGACGGATGAACGTGCCGTTGCGGCTTCCTGCATCCTGGAGCCAGGGCAGGGAGTCCTTGACCTCGACGGAAGCGTGGCGGTGGGACATGAAGCGATCGTCCGGAAAGCTGAAGTCCGCCTTCTCCCGGCCGATGGTGACCTTGGGCTTGCGCGCGCAGTGGACCGCGCCGGGCTTGCCGCCCTTCAGCACCTGGGTCAGCTTGAAGTACCAGGCGGTCACGGGCGTGCCGTAGAAGTAGGTGCCGGTCGCGTCGGGCTGCGGCTCCACGCTGCCTCCGCCCTCGAAGATGAAAAGCTGCTCGCCGCACACGAACCGGTCGTCGGTCATGAGCTGGACCGGCGCGGTGATGCGGACGAAGGTGCCGTTGGCAGAGCCCAGGTCCCGGACCAGGAGGCGGCCTTCCTGGTAGTAGAAGTTCGCGTGCTTCGGGGAGACGGTCGTGTCGTCCGGGAAGAGGATGATGCCGTCGTCACGGCCTGCGATGTGCTCCCTGCCGCCGAGCGCGTAGGACGCGGTCTGGCCGCCGTCGCCGCGGATGAGGACCAGCTTGAACTTCGTTTCCGGCACCATGGCCGGGTCCTTCACCGTGCCGGGATCGACCTCGGACAGCGGCTGCCCGCAATTCATGCAGAAGGTGTACTCCGGTGCGACCTCTGCTCCGCAACGTCCGCATGTCTTCTGGCTCATTTCGCCCACCCCCGATCTACAGAAGCACCCTGATCTCTAGTTGTTTCCGCCGTCCCTGTCAAGCAGGCAGGGCCTGCCGCCATACCGGGGGCTCCGCCCCCATGCTCCCTTTGGTCGCGTCCCCCGGACTGGGGGCCGGTAGTCGCGTTGCCGGGCAGCGCGGGCAGTCCGGGCTGGGCAGCGGGAAGCTCCTGGACTCGGAATCTGCCGACGAGCCCTGCCAGGTCGCGGGCCCTGTCGCGGATCTGGTGGCCCTCGTCCACAGTCTGCTGCGACGCTTCCAGGGCCTCCCTGCCGATGCGCTGGATCTCGAGCATCATCTGCGCGATGTCGTCGCTGGCCGCTGCCTGCTCCTTCACGCTCTCCGCGGTTTCCTGCATGATGGCAGACAGCTCCGAGAGGTGGTGGAGCGTCACCGTGACGAGCTGGGTCCCGCGCTCGACGTCCGAGCGGGAGCCTTCCATGGAAGCGACCAGGTCCTGCGTGATGCGAAGGATGGCGCTGATGTTCTGGATGATCTCCCGGGAGCTGCGCTCGACCCGGCGGGCCTGCTCGCGCATCTGCTGCGCGACCACCGCGAATCCCTGGCCCGCGCTCCCTGCGCGCGCGGCTTCGATGGACGCATTGAGCGCGAGCATGGAGTTCTCGTCCGTGATCTTGGAGATGAGCTCCGCGATGCTGCCGATCTTGTCAACGCTCTCCTTGAGCCGTACGACCTTGTCCCAGGAGCCGTGGACCGTCTCGCGGATGCGGGTCATGCCGGCTTCCGACTTCTCCACCGACTCGGTGCCCAGGCCGGCTACCGACGCACCTTGGGTAGCCCGGGACGAGATCTCCTGGATCGTGCGCGACAGCTCGTTGGTCAGCGACGTGGAGTTCTCGATGCGGTCCAGCTGCCCCCGCGCCCCTTCGAACGTGCGGGTCGAGACGTGCGAGATCTCCTGGGCCGATTGCCCGAGGCGCAAGCTGGCATCCCGTATGTGCACCACCAGCGTGAGCACCCGCTCGATGAGCGCATTGACCGAGTGGCCGAGCGCGGCCAGCTCGTCCCTTCCCGACACCGGCACTCTCACCGTGAGGTCCGCTTCCCCCTCTGCCAGCTGCCTGAGCGACACGGTGAACCTGCGGATGGGGCGCGTGATGGTGCCGGACAGGAGGAGCGCAACCAGGATGGCCGCAGCCAGCGCACCGGCTCCCACGTAGACCACGGGGTAGAGGTTCTCCGTCACGCGGCTCTCGTATGCTTCGCGGACACGGAACAGGACGAGGGTCCCTATGACCGGGCCGCCATCCGCGGCCAGGCCCGGAAACGGGGTCTCGGTCAGGTCGAAGTTCCTGCCGTCCAGGTTCAGAACGGTCGCGGTGAGGCTGCCTTCCTGCACGGTGAACTTCCCCTTCCACCCTGCCAGCCAGTCCCCGCGCACCTCCTCCTTGAGGGTGGACGCCACGACCTCATCGCCTGCGACGAGGCAGAGCTGGTGCCGCTTCTCCCGGTCCGAGTCGGAGTCGGTGCTGTACGTGCGAAACACGCGACCGAGGTCCACTCCCAGCAGCAGCGTCCCCGCCTGGCGGTCGCCCGAGAGCACCGGGGCCGTCGCAAGCAGGTACACCGCTCCGGACTTCAGCTGCACCGGGGACACCGCGGCGACCCCGCGGGACGTCGACGCCAGCACCCGCGTCGAAGCGCCGAGGCCGGGGCCCGACGGGTTCTCGAACGCGACCGCGAAGTCCCGGGTCAGCGCGGCCACGAACCCGCCGTAGGGGGACTGCTCCACGATGCGCTGGAAGCGCTCGCGGACCTGCTCCAGCGCCTGGGCATTGCCGGAATCGAGGGCCGCGGCAAGGGAAGCGTCGGCCGCCATGACCTGGGCCGACGCCAGAAGGCTTTCCCCCAACGCTTCCTGGTACGTGAGGAAGCGGCTGAGGTGCTTCTTGAGGTAGTCGCCCCGGGCCGCCGCATCCCGCATCTTCCGCTCGAGCACCACCAGGGTCAGGCCCACCGTGAGCACCAGCAGAAGAATGATGGCCGCCACGATGCGGCGGCGTAGAGTCCACAGCCCGGACATGCGTTCCCTCCCTTCGGGAGAGCCTACCACACCCGCCCGGTCCCGGAAAGATTTTGATTGTCCTTTGGTTGCCCTCTCCTATAATGGCTTGATTGATTAGGAGGAAAACCCATGAGAAGGTGCTTCTCACTTCTCGTCCTCATCGCAGCGCTCGCGTGGTGCGTGCCGCACACCCGTGCGGTCGAGCTCCACTTCCAGACCCAGCCCAGCGCAAACCTGTTCTGGATGGTGGACCAGCTTTCGCAGTGGAGCCCGGAGTTCACCTCCCTCGAGTACCGCAAGTACTGGGAGAAGAAGGTCGGCTTCACGGACGACGACCTGACCATGCTGGACCGCTACGCGAGGCTCCGCAAGAAGCTGGCCCGGCTGTCCGACAAGGAGGTCCGGGCGGAGATCTCTCCCTGGGTCTCGCTGTTCGGCCGGGGCACGGTGCTTCCGCACGAGCGGTTCGCACTCGCGTTCCTGGAGACCCGGACGGTGGCGGAAGCGGCCCAGGTGTTGGGGTTGTCCGAAGGGGAGAGCAAGATTCTCAACGACACGCTCCTGCACTTCGCGCGCAAGCTCAAGGACGTGTGGCCTGCGGAGACCGCACATCTCAAGGATTTCAGCCAGAAGGCGCAGGTGCTGGTGTCCCTGGCGGACGCGGGCGGTTTCATCGACCAGATGCGGATCTTCTTCGGCGTGAAGGGGGGCGTTCCGGATGCGATTCCTGTCGACGTGCTGTGGGCCCCGCCGGGCTACATCCGTCCCGCGCACTTGAACTACCACATCATCCTTCCCGTGTCGGTGGACAAGGCCGGTAGCGACGAGGCCGTGCTGCAGCACCTGTCCATGGCGATCCAGGAGGTGTCCGCATACCTGCTGAGCCGTCTTCCTCCGGACAACCTGGCTATGGCCAGCCGGCGGCTGCTGGCCGAGGCCGGCTGCCCGAATCCCTCGCAGCCGGACGTGGTCCGGGAGGCGCTGAAGCTGGCCCTGGGCGAGGTCCTGTTCCTGCGGGAGCGGTTCCCGGACCTGCCCCGCTCCGAGCTCCTCGTGCCGTATGACGCCAGCATGGCATACCCGTATGCGGTGGACGAGCTGGCGCGGGCCTTTGCCCTGGTGCTCAAGGACCTGCTGTCCCAGCCGTCGGGGTTCTTCCCCGCGTTTCTGGACCAGGCGGTGTCCATCCAGAAGAACCAGTTCCCGCCGAAGCCTGCGTTCTTCGCCAACACCGGCGTGCTGGTTGCCACCGAGGAGGGACGCCAGCTCTTCGACGGCCTGTTCGCAGACGTGGACCGGCTGTTCTTCTCTGCCGCGGACGTCGACGACCTGATCGCGGGCAGGGGCGTTGAGCAGGGGCGGACCGTCTTCGTGGTGGTCACGGCCAAGGACGAAGGGCTCATGTGGAAGGTGCTCAAGGGGCTGAACGCGTGGCGGGACATCTCGCGCGATTTCAAGAAGCTCTCCGGCGCCCCCTTCGTCTACGCGGTGCCCAAGGCCGGAGCCGGCTCGGTGGTGGTGGTGCGGGGGACGGACATGGCAGGCCTGCGCAAGGCGCTCATCGCTCTGTATATCATGCAGGGCATGCCCGCGGGCCCGGTGACCTTGGAGTAGGTGGAATGACGACCGGGAAGACCACGATCCTCGTGGTTGAGGACAGTGCGGCCAACCGGGAGCTGCTGGTGGAGTACCTCGACCAGTCCGGTGACTTCGTCGTGCTGCAGGCAGCCGATGCTTCCACGGCCTGGCAGGTGTTCCGGACGCAGGCGGTGGACCTGGTGCTGTTGGACGTCATGCTTCCGGACGAGAGCGGGCTCGACCTGTGCCGGCGCATGAAGAGCGCTGCCGCGACGTTCATCCCGGTGGTCCTCGTGACGGCCCTCTCCAGTGCCAGCGACCGCGTGCGGGGGCTCGAATCCGGCGCGGACGACTTCGTGGGCAAGCCCATCCTCAGGGAGGAGTTGTTGGCGCGCACTCGGTCCCACCTGCGCACCAAGCGGATGATGGACCGCATCGAGGAATACCGGCAGGAGATGGCTCACTTCAACCAGCGCTTGCAGGAGCAGGTCGAGGTGAGGACGCGGCAGCTTCGCGACGCGCTGGGCGAGCTGCGCAAGGCCAAGGAAGAGGTGGAGCGGACCCGGGTCGAGATCATCGAGCGTCTCGGCGTCGCCGCGGAGTATCGCGACCACGAGACCGGGGTGCACATCCGCCGCATGAGCAAGGCGGTTTACGAGATCGCGCTGGCCTACGGCATCCCGCAGGAGACGTCGGAGCTGTACCGGCTTGCCGCACCCATGCACGACATCGGGAAGATGGGCGTGCAGGACCACGTGCTGCTGAAGCCCGCGCAACTCGAGGAAGGCGAGATCGAGCTCATTCGCCAGCACACCATCATCGGCTTCGAGATCCTGGGAAACCCGTCTACGGAGCTGCTCCGAGTGGCCCGCCAGATGGCGCGAAGCCACCACGAGCGTTGGGACGGCAAGGGGTACCCCGACGGCCTCAAGGGCGAGGATATCCCCCTGCCCGCGCGCATCTGTGCGGTTGCAGACGTGTTCGATGCGCTCCACTATCACCGGATCTACCGGGATGCCCTGGCAAGCAGCCAGGATGCTTATGCCGCGGTCGTGGAAGGGGCCGGGACGCTGTTCGATCCCAAGGTCGTTGAAGCGTTCAAGAAGATCCACCCGAAGCTCGTCGCCAATGGGGACAAGCAATGAGTCGACGTGGCGGGCACCTCGCGGTTGCCGTGGCCCTGGCCTGCGCGTGCGCTGCCGCGTGCAGCCAGGACAGCGTCGTGACCTGCAAGCCGACCGAGGCGTTCGACCCTGACCTCGGTGTCTGTTTCGAGTGCCCGGCAGGCACCAAGGTGGACCACAAGACCGCCACGTGCGTGCCCACGGGAAGCCCGGATGCGGCCGACGCAGGGCCGGACGTCACAGCGGACCGCACCGACGAGCCGGTTCCGGACGTGTCCCTGCCGGACCTCCAGCCGGAAGCCACGCCAGACGCGCCGGACGTGGCCGAGACCGTGCCGGGGGAGGTGGCCATGGATGGAAGCATCGGCGCCTTGTGCACCAAGGACGCAGACTGCCAGGCGGGTCTCACCTGCTTCGACTGGCCGCAGGGCTACTGCACCAAGACCGGCTGCGCTTCCGACCAGGACTGCCCGGCGGGCAGCACCTGCCTGGCGTTGCTCGAGAACGGCGCAGCGTGCTTCGACCTCTGCTCGGGGAACCAGGACTGCCGGGCAGGCTACGGCTGCAAGGGGATCCCCCTCTCCACCGGCGAGACGCACAAGGTCTGCCACCCGGCCAACCCTCTGGGCGTGTCTGCCGGCTGGGTGTGCGAGGACCACTCGGAATGCGCGGCGGACCTGGCGTGCATCGCACTGGGCTCCGTCCGGGTGTGTGCGCGGACCGGCTGCAGCAACTTCGAGCCCTGTGCCGACGGGCAGTCCTGCCTTCCGCTGGGTGTCATGACCCTGTGCATGGTCGGGTGCGGCACGGACGAGGAGTGCGCGGCCTACGGCTCCGCGCAGCTCAAGTGCGTGTCGTCGGAGGACATCGACTCCAAGGATGTCACGGTGTGCAACCCCGCGAGCGTGGGCCAACCGCTTGGCGGGCTCTGCTACTTCCCCACCGAGTGCGCTTCCGGGTACTGTCACATGGTCGTCACCGGCAAGTGCTCGGACTCGGGCGCCGCGTGCGGGTCGGACAAGGACTGCAAGCAGGGGCTCTGCATACAGGACCCCACGGTGCAGAAGGGGGTCTGCGCCAAGCCGTGCGGCTCGGGCGACCCCTGCGGGGCCGGTGCCTACTGCGTCCAGACCCTGCAGTCAGCGCTCTGCATGGCCGAGTGCAGCAACTACGCGAAGCCCTGCGGTCCCGAAGGCTTCGGCATGAAGTGCACGTACGGCACCCTGACCTATCCCCCCGCGGGCGGGGGCAAGTACGCGTGCGCGGCGACCCCGGGCGGGGAAGCGGGCTCCGCATGCACCACGGACGGCGGCTGTGCTTCGGGGAAGTGCTACATCGGCACGCTGGAAACCGGCTACTGCGCCACGGAGTGCCTGGTGAACGCAGACTGCCCGTTCGGGACCCAGTGCCAGCTCGGCTCACTGTTTCCCGGAGTGTCACTCTGCACGCGGGTCTGCTTTGCAGACATGGATTGCCAGTCGGGGTTCGTCTGCAAGTACACGACGTCGGGCACAGAGAAGATATGTCAGCTGAAGTAGGGACCGGCACGGTTCGGAAACGAACGGAAGGAAGGTGAGACGATGAGCCAGGCGCACAAGGTTCTGCTGGTGGACGACGAGGACTCGATCCGGAAAGCCATCCGCAGGGTCCTCAAGTACGAGCCGTACGAGATCCTGGAAGCTTCCCACCCGCGGGAAGCGTTGGAGATCGTTCGGAAGACGGACATCCACCTCGTGCTGTCGGACCATCTGATGCCCGACATGCTTGGGATGGATCTGCTCCGGAACATCCGCCTCGTGAAGCCCGAAGTGATTCGCATCGTCCTCACGGGCCACGCGGAGCTTTCCATGGCGATGCAGGCCATCAACGAGGGGGCCATCTACCGCTTCCTCACCAAGCCGTGGGACAACAACGAGATCCTCGTGTCGCTCCGCCTCGGCCTGAGGCACTACGAGATCGAGGCGGAGAACCGGCGTCTGCTCGCCCTGGTGCACAAGCACCACGACATCCTCATGGAGCTGGAGCGCAGGAGTCCCGGCTCCACCGGGATGAAGCGCACCGAGGACGGGCGGTTCCTGCTGGATGACATCGACATCACCCGGGAGCTGGAGGATCTGACCGGCAAGTTCCTGTCGAAGTGAGGGTGTCCGGATGGAAGCGACGGTCCCGCGCGATGTGACCACTGCCATCGAGCGCGCCAAGCAGGAGTTGGAGCGGACCATCGACGCGATCAGCGACCCGCTCATCGTGATCGACCTGGATTTCAAGATCCGCAGGGCCAACAGGGCCGCTGCCCGGCAAGCCGGAAAGGACGTGCGCGGCATGCCGGGCGCCACGTGCCACGAGGTGCTGTTCCGCTTGCAGAACGTGTGCCCGTCGTGCCCCATCGCTGCCGGGCAATCGGGAGCGGAGGGGCGTCACGGCGAGGTCACCGACGAGGGCAGCGACCGGGCGTACCAGGTGAACGTCTTTCCCATGGGCTCCGAAGGCGTGTGCACGGGCTTTGCCTGCCACTACCGGGATGTGACCGAGGAGCGGCGGCTCGCGAGCCAGATCCTCCAGTCCGAGAAGATGGCGGGCATCGGCCAGCTCGCGGGCGGGGTGGCTCACGAGATCAACAATCCGCTGGGGATCATCGTCTCGTTCGCGCAGCTGAGCCAGCAGACGGCCCGGACGCTGGCGGACGAGGAGCTGGTGGACAACCTCGACGAGGTCATCAAGGCCGCCAAGCGCTGCCAGGCCATCGTGAGGAGCCTGCTGGATTTCTCCAGGCCGTCCAAGGACACGGACGTGGCCCCGGTCAGCATGAACGAGGTGGTGGAGAACGCCCTGTTCCTGGTGTCCACCCAGACTGCCATGCGCACGGTGGAGGTGCACAACCAGCTCGACCCTGCCCTGCACATGGTATTGGGCAACCGCAACCAGCTGTTGCAGGTGATGGTCAACCTCGTCCAGAACGCGCTGCACGCGATGGAGAGGCGCGGCGGGAAGCTGACCGTCAGATCCTGGGCGGTGGACAGCCAGCACGTCGCGGTGGCAGTCGAGGACACGGGCTGCGGCATCGAGCCCAGGAACCTGTCGCGGGTCTTCGAGCCGTTCTTCACGACCAAGGGGCCGGGAAAGGGGACCGGGCTGGGGCTGTCCGTCTCCTTCGGGATCGTGCAGCGGCACGAGGGCACCATCGACGTCGAGAGCCAGCCGGGGGTCGGGACGCGCTTCACGGTCACGCTCCCGCTTACCCGCGGGCAACAACCCGCTTGACTTCCACGGCCAAAGCACCTAGAAGCCATTGAAGATCTTGTAGTAGGGAGGATGATAGTGGACTACAAGGATACGTTGAACCTTCCGAAGACCGACTTCCCCATGCGCGCCAACCTGCCCGTGCGAGAGCCTGTGCGCATCGAGAAGTGGGACCGCGATCGCGTGTACCGGCAGATGGTGGAGCGGAATCCCCCCGACGGGCCCAGGTTCATCCTGCACGACGGGCCGCCGTATGCCAACGGTCACATCCACTCCGGGACCGTGCTCAACAAGGTGCTGAAGGACTTCGTGGTCAAGTACCGGAACATGGCCGGCTTTCGCTGCGACTACATACCGGGCTGGGACTGCCACGGGCTGCCCATCGAGAACAACGTCGAGCGCGAGGAGGGCAAGAGCAAGGACGCATTCCCGGTGGAGGTCTTCAGGGCCAAGTGCCGCGACTATGCGCTGCGCTTCGTGGAGATCCAGAAGAACGAGTTCAAGCGCCTCGGCGTGCTGGGCGACTGGGACAACCCCTACCTGACCATCCACCCGGGTTACGAGGCGACCATCGCACGGGAGTTCGGCGAGGTGGTGGGCCAGTCCGCCCTCTACAAGCGCAAGCGGCCGGTCTACTGGTGCGCACACCATGTCACCGCACTGGCCGAGGCCGAGGTGGAGTACACGGAGCTCAGCTCTCCCTCGATCTGGGTGAAGTTCCGCATGAACCCCGACCTGAGGAGCCGGCTGCCGTTCCTGCCCGCGGACAAGGAAGGCTTCGTGGTGATCTGGACCACGACGCCCTGGACCCTGCCCGCCAACCTGGCCATCACGCTGCACCCGGATCTCGAGTACTCGCTGCTGGACGCGGGGCGGGAAGCCTATCTCGTCGCGACGGAGCGCGCCCGTGCATTCACGTCCGAGTGCAGCCTCGGCTCCCTGCCGGCTCTCGGGCTGGTACGGGGAAGCGCGCTGGAGAAGGCCACGTGCAGGCATCCCTTCGTGGAGCGCGACTCCCTGGTCATCCTCGGCGACTTCGTGACCATCGAGACCGGCTCGGGATGCGTGCACACCGCGCCGGGACACGGTGCGGACGACTACGAGGTCGGGCTCAAGTACGGGCTGGACGCCTACGCTCCGGTGGACGACAAGGGTTGCTTCACGGCCGAGGTCCCGGAGTTCGCCGGCCGTTTCGTCTTCCAGTCCGACCCGGACGTCGTGAAGCTGCTGCAGAGCCGCGGCGCACTGCTCCAATCGGGCAGCGTCACGCACCAGTACCCCATCTGCCAGCGGTGCAAGAAGCCCATCGTGTTCCGGGCGACCAGCCAGTGGTTCATCTCCATGGACAAGACCGGGATCCGGCAGAAGGCGCTTGGCGTCATCCCCGGTGTCGAGTGGGTCCCGCCGCGAGGCCAGCTGCGCATCGGCTCCATGGTCGAGACGCGGCCGGACTGGTGCCTGTCCCGGCAACGGACCTGGGGCGTACCCATCATCGTGTTCTACTGCCGCAAGTGCGGTCAGCCGCTCCTGTCCAAGGCCGTGGTGGACCACGTGGCCGATATCTTCTCCCGGGAAGGGGCGTCCGCATGGTACACGAGGGACCCGTCCGAGCTCGTGCCCAACGGCACATCGTGCTCCGGGTGCGGCGCGTCGGAGTGGACCCGCGAGACCGACATCGTGGACGTCTGGTTCGAGAGCGGCGTCAGCTACGCCGCGGTCATCGAGAGCACGTACGGCCGCGACGTGGTCACCGACCTCTACCTGGAGGGAAGCGACCAGCACCGCGGCTGGTTCCAGTCCGCGCTGCTGGAGTCGGTGCTGTCCCGCAACAGGGCGCCGTTCAAGACCGTGCTCACCCACGGCTTCGTCGTTGACGGAGAGGGGCGGAAGATCTCCAAGACCCTCGGGAATTTCGTGCCGCCTGAGGACATCATCAAGAAGTACGGCGCGGAGATCTATCGGCTGTGGGTCGCCGCGGAGAACTACCAGGAGGACGTCCGCATCTCGGACGAGATCCTCAAGACGCTGGTCGATGCGTACATGAAGCTGCGCAACACGTTCCGGTTCCTGCTGAGCAACACCACGGGCTTCAACCCGGAGACGGATCGGGTCGCTGCCTCGGACATGCTGCCCCTGGACCGGTACATCCTGCACCGCACCAGCCTGCTGCTGGAGGGTCTGGACGCGGCGTACCGGTCGTACACGTTCCACGACATCTTCCAGTCGGTGACGCGGTTCTTCAGCGTGGAGCTGTCCGCATTCTACCTCGACATCGTCAAGGACCGGCTCTACGTGCTTCCCCTGTTCTCGCGGGAGCGTCGCAGCGCCAGCGCTGCCATGTACGAGATGCTCTCCGCACTGGTGCGGGCCCTTGCGCCGGTCCTGTCGTTCACGTGCGACGAGGTGTGGGAGCACATGCCCCGCAAGGCCGGCGAGCCGGGCAGCGTGTTCGAGGCCCCGCTTCCCACGGACTTCCATGCACGCTGGCACGACCCCGCGGTTGCCGCATCCTTCGAAAAGCTCCTGGAGGTGCGGGAAGCCGCGCTCAAGGACATGGAGCAGAAGCGCAGGGACAAGGTGATCGGCCATTCCCTGGAAGCGCATCTCTCCATCGACGTGGGCGAGTCGCACCCCGCGCTGCCGGAGCTGAAGCGCATGGACGGGCAGCTGGAGGAGCTGTTCATCGTGTCGTCGGTGGAGGTCCGAGTGGTCTCCGGCGACGGCCTGTCCGTGGCTTCCCGGCACGCGGACGGGACGAAGTGCGTACGATGCTGGCACTGGTCCGACAACACGGGCAGGGACGCTGAGTACGAAGGGGTTTGCAGTCGCTGCAGCGGCGTTCTGCGCCGGATCAAGGAGCACCATGGCTAGAAGAGCGACACTGACCATCCTGGCGCTGGTCGCGCTGGTGACGGCCGGGCTGGACCTCTGGACCAAGGACTGGGCGTCGAAGTCCCTGGCCCGGTTCGAGCACCCCATGCCGCTGACCGTGCCCGATTCCATGGACGGGAAGACGCTGTCCGAGCTGCTCTCAGCGGGGCCCGTCCCGGACGCTCAGGTTTCGGACGTGCTCCCCCTCGGGCCGCCGCTGGACGCGGACCCGGACGCGATGTTCCCGGTAGGCAACGCCGGGACCCACGTGGCCTACTACCTGTTCGAGTCGTTCGAGCGCGACCGGGCCCCCCTGGTCGTCATGAGCCCCCTCTACAGGGAGCGGGCAAAGGCGGAGAAGGGGACCTTCAACCTGGAGGACTGGAAGCAGCAGTACGCTGCCCGGAAGCTGACCTGGTCGGATGTGTTCATCGAGCAGTTTCCTTTTCTCGACCGCAAGGAGGTCCGCGACCTCATGGATGCAGGCCGGGTCCACCCGGTACCCGCTCCGTTGCCGCGGCTGTCGGCCGGGACCACGGTGAGAAAGGGGGACACGTACCTCCTCACGCAGCGGGAGATCGACGTCATCCCGAGCTTCTTCCGCTTCGTGTATGCGGAGAACCCGGGCGCTGCATGGGGCATCCTGAACACCGCGCCCCTGCTGGTGCGCAAGATCTTCCTGCAAGCCGTGTCCGTCCTTGCCATGGTCCTGTTGTTCATGATCGCATGGCGCCTGCCGTCGGGGCAGATGCTCTCGGGCGTGGCCCTTGCACTCGTCTTTGGCGGAGCGCTGGGCAATTTCGTGGACCGCTTCCGGCACTACTACGTGGTGGACTTCATCGACATGTACGTCGGGACGGCCCACTGGCCGACCTACAACGTGGCGGACATCGGCATCACGGTCGGCGTCGGTCTCATGGCCATCCAGATCCTCAGGAAGAGGAGCCCGTTCTAGCACGTCTTCCGTTTCTGACAGGAGATGCCATGACCGGACCACACCGCTGCCTGCACGTCTACGTCGATGAGAGCGGCAACCTCGCGGGCAGGCTGGGGGAGGAGGAGATCCGGCTGGTCGGCGGAGTGGCGCTGCTCGGCCCGGAAGACGAGTCCCTGCAGGAGCAGCTGAAACGGGCGCTGGGTGCCGCGTGCGGTGCGGCCGGAGTCCCCTTCCCGGACGGCCTGCACGGCTCCTCGTTTCGCAACTCGCCGGACCTCCGGGGACGGTTCTTCGACTCGCTGAGAGCCCGGCTGGCGGAGATCAACGGGACCTCCCCGCGGCTCTTCGGCATCGCGGTGCGGCACAACGAAGACCTGCTTCCGCTGGCAGCATCGGTCGCGCGGGAGACCGCGCTGGACAACCGGTACAAGGCGCTCCTGTGGACGCTGCTGGAGCACCTGCTGTTCGTGGACTACCAGACCGCGCGGCTGCTCACGCCTGCTCCGGAGGCGCGGCTCACGGTGGCCAGCCGGATGTGGGTGGATCGCGACGGCGCGTACGACAACTCCCGGCTCAGGGAGCTGGGGATGCAGACCCGCATGGTGGAGGACCGTGACGAGCTCAGGGGGCCCCAGGCACCACGGGCCAACCTCGGCGTCCCGGGGATCCTCCGCGAGAGTGACCTGCTCACCATGATCCAGATGGGGGTGCGCAACGGCTGGCCAAGCCGGCAGCTGGACGTCACCGGTGTGCGCGTCGAGGGACTCGACTACCATCGGGGCAGCTCCTCGCCGGGGCTCTACCTCGCGGACATCTACCTGTCCAGCCTTCGCCAGTCGCTCAAGCGCCAGCAGCGCAGCCCCGCCGCGCCGATCCTGCCGACCCTCCTGTTTCTCCAGCACTCGCACAAGACCGAGGCGCTGGCCCGTGCCCGCCGGGCACTGCTGGCCAACGACCCGGACCTCTGCATGGAGCAGGTCCCGGTCCTGCTGCCCGCGGACAGTCCGTACACCGCCAGCACCCTTGGCGCCATGCTGCCTGACCTGGCATCGCAGCTCTTTGCCGCGCCGGACCGGCTGCTGGCCTGGTGGCAGACTACCGCACGCAGGCTCACGACCACCGGCCGGTTCGAGGAGGGGACCAACCTCCTGTCCATCCTGACCGACCTCCGCCCGCACGGGGACTGCTCGTCCTTCACCCCCGGGCAGCGGGCTCGCGCAGCCTATCTGGCAGCTCACGCGCGGCTGACCGCGGCCAACCGGATCGGCGACATGGCCGCAGCAGACGCCGCTTGGAGCGACTTCCTGAAGGTCGAGCCGGACCTGGACGCCCTCGGGCTCGAGGCGCTGAGCCTGCGGGCCGCGGTGCGCCGCGCAAGAGCCGTGTCCCAGATGGAGCAGTTCCTCTACCCCGAGGCCCGGGAAGCCGTGGACGCGCTCATCGACGAGTTCGAGGAGACCGACCGCAAGCTGAGCGCTGCGGGGCTGCCGCGGCTGGGCGAGCACGAGCGCCGGGTGCTGTCCGAGCTGTACATGACCCGGGGAGAGATCGCGTGCGCAGCCACCGCGTTTGCGGGCAAGAGCCGCTGGCCCCTCTGGCAGAAAGGGGAGCAGGACCTTCGAACGGCCCTCTCCCTGTCCGACTACCGGGAAGACAAGCGGCGGATCGCAATCTTCCTCGGACACCTTGCGTGCGACCTCGGCCCCGGCGGCGCCTCCCTCTGGAAGGAAGTGTGCGCCAAGCTGCCCAACCTGGCAGCGCCTGAGCCGTGCCGCGGCCGCGACAACCTGGACCTCCTCGCACTCCAGGCCAAGGCCTTCTGGAAACACGAGCCTCCGGCCGCTCAGGGTGCGTTCCTGAAGGCGTGGATCCAGGCGGACCCGCTGGACAGCCTCCTGCCCGAAGAGCGGAACGTGTTCCCGGTGGGACTGATCCTCCAGGACGCGGGGCTCATGGCTCTGGAGCAGGGGCGCAGCCTCGGGCGCAAGGACTTGTCCGAGCTGGGTCTGCGGCTGCTGCCCCAGGCAGCGGCCGCGCTGTCCTCGGGCGGTGCGCTGCTGAAGCTCCTCGCTTGCGGGGCGCACATGCGACTGGCCCTGTTCCGGCTCGATGCCGCGTCGCCGGGCTCGGACGCGGCTCGGGATGCGGGCGCACAGCTTCGAACCGCAATGGACTCCTTCAAGGGGCTGTGCCGCACGCACTGGGGACAGCGGCTCTGGAAGGACGCGGGCCAGGGTGCGGACCACGGTCTCATCGGATCGCTGGCCGCGGTCGAGGCCGACCTGCCGGCGCGGGCCAGGGCCGTGCTCTCCTCGTTCCGGATGCGTTTGGTGTAGAGCGCTTCGAGGCCGGAGGAGAAGAGGGCTGCGACACACTTCCCTCGGTCGGAGTGCCCGCGGCTACATCTGCGGCTGGCACTGGGCCAGGGTGCAGATGTTGTCCTTGACCTGCTCCATGAACGTCACGTCGTCGGTAAGTGCCGGGTCCTTGTTGAGGGACACGTTCACGCCGTTGCAGAAGGTGATCGCATCGGCCAGCTCTGAGATGGCCCCTGCCACGTCCTGGGGCTGCTGGTTGAACAGGGTGCACGCCTGCTTGATAGCGAGCCCTGCGCGCAGGATGCAGAAGTTCCGCTGCATGATGGGCCCCGAGAAGTAGGCCAGCGGGCCGTCTCCGTCCTCCTCGAAGTAGCTGAGACTTCCCATCTCCGCCTTCTTCGTCGCGGTCTCCATCTTGCCCTGGCCCACCAGCTCGTAGCTGTAGGTGATGGTCGCGAACTCCATGGCGTTCCATGCGGCAAAGACGTTCGGCTTGTCGGCCCGGATCTTCATCATCAGCAGGCCGTTCTTCTTGGATGCGTACAGGGTGGACACGGACACGCCGCCTCCGTCGTCGCCGCCCGGATTGTCCGGCGGGTCGGGATCCTGGGGGCCGACGCTGTACTGCGGAGACGGCCCGAGCAGCATCACTTCTCCCGTCGTGGGATCGACCTGGTAGTCGAAGCCGTAGATGGCTTCCACCTCGAATCCCGGGGGCAGCGTGAACCAGATCTTGAGATTCTGCGCCACCGGGGTCAGCAGGAACTCGATCTCGTGCTGGAACACGTCCACCAGCTTGGCCCCGTCGTCGAGGAAGTAGAAGTTGCCGTTGCCCTGGCTCGCAAGCTGGTACATCAGATCGAAGTTGAAGTCGAACCCCACGCCGATGGTGGTGATGCCGATCCCCTCCTCGTTGTAGATGTTGGACTCGCCAAGGATCGTCGGCAGGTTGCTTTCGCCCGCGGTGATGTTGCCGTCGGACAGCAGCATCACGCGGTGCACCGCGTCCTGGTCGGTGATGTTCTTCATGGCCATCTCGTAGCCCAACATCAGGCCGCCGAACAGGTTGGTGGAGCCCGAGGGGCTCATCTGGTCGATGATCTGCTTGATCTTGGGCCGTGACTCGTCGGTCACGGGGGTCGGGCCCATGGCGACCTGCGCCATGGTGCTGTAGGTGACGATGGAGAGCGTGTCGTTCTCGTCGAGGCTGTCCAGCATCAGCGTGATGCCCTGCTTGACGTACTCCAGCTTGCCCGCGTCCGCCATGGAGCCGGACACGTCCGCGACCACCACGAGGTTGAAGCTCTTGCCCGCGATCTTGGCCGGGTCCAGACCCGAGTTCATCCCGAGCTGCATGGAGATGAGCGGCTCGCCCTTCTGCGGATCATAGAATAGCCCGAGGAAGGGGTGCAGCGTCACCAGCATGGAGTAGTCGGGCGGAGGAAGCGGCGTGTCGTGCTCGTTGAGGAATCCCTCCACCGGGAACAGGTCCGGAGCGGGGACCTGCCCGTTCCCGACCAGCATGCGGAAGTACCCGACGTCCTGTGCGCCGCCGGGCTTGAGGCCGATGCCGAATCCGCCGCCGGTGCACACGCCGCCGCAGCCGTCCGGCTCCCCCACCATGAGGCCCGCGCACGCAGGTTCGCACCCCGTCACCTCCACGCACACGCCGTTCTGGCAGCTGGCCGTGCCCGAGCACCAGCCGCAGGATCCGCCGCAGCCGTCCGGCCCGCACTGGATGTTGGTGCAGCTCGGGACGCACCCGTCGGACGGCGGGTTCCACCCTCCGGGCAGATCCGCGGACGAGTCGGCCGGCGACGCGGCGTCCGGGTAGGCCCAGCCAACGTCCCCGGCAAGGGCATCGTCCTGCGCGGCCACCTCGTCCCCATACCAGCCCGAGTAGTCAGCGGAGCCATCCCCACCCGGGTAGTAGCCGTACGCGTCGCTCTCGCCGTAGTGGTTGGATCCGCCGGGCTCGGACTTGTCTCCGAAGATCCCGCCGCTGCCGCCGCTGCACCCGCCCAGTGCGAGCGCTGCCGCAACGCACATGGTGGCCACCGCCCTGCCCGCTGTCTCGACTCGCCGTCCGGTTCTCATGGCTCCCTCCTCACGTTGGCACCGCAGGCACCGTGATCGCAAGAAGCGTGCCACCCTGGTCAGCGATGCCCCTGCAAGCTCCGCGGACCCGCAGAGTTGAAGGGTCCGCGGCGAAACGCGGCAGCCGGGGACGGGTGGGAGCCGTCCGCCCGGCTCCGGGGTGTCGATTGTCACCAGCCGCGCAGAGAGGTGTGCAGCGAGTTTACACAGGCGACTGCGGGCCGCTTCCCATGCGGGTTCGCGCGCCCACCGTTGCATTGCACCGGCCGGTGTCAACGCACTGGAGATCATCCATGTCGCAGGCCCCGCCCGCGGGGGAAGCGACCAACGGGAGCGATGGGGGCGGAGCCCCCGTATGGGGGCAGGCCCTGCCTGCCTGCACGCTGGCATTGAGTTTGCAAGCGGCCCTCGGCGTGCAGCTTGCCGCGTGGAAAGGAGGGGGACCATGAGCCAGATGTCGAGCATCAGCAGGTTTTCGTGGGTGGTGGTAGCCGTATTCCTCGCGTGGGTCGCGCCGGGATGCCTGTTCCCGGAGAGCCAGGGGCCCATGTTCGGCGACGTGGACTCGTCGGATCCGCCGGACATCCTGGACCCCGACGTCATCGACCCGGATGTCGACGTGACCGTGCCTCCACCGGACGGCGGGGATGTCAACGTCACTCCGCCGCCCGACGGGGTGACGCCGCCTCCGGTCGTACCGGACAAGATCTTCGACCGCGTGGCCATGAGTCCGGACGGGCGATTCGTCGTGGCGCAGATGCCGGGTGAGGACGGCGGGGCCTGCCTGTCCGTCGTGGACCTGGAAGCGGACGGACCCGCGGGGCAGGACCCGGAGCTGCCCTGCAACGTTCGGGACGTGGCGTTCTCCGTGGACGGAAGCCTCGCCTACCTGCTTACGTCGGGAGGCAACCGCGTCGATGCGCTGTTCCTCGAGACCCGGACCGTCGTGACCCACTTCGACACCACGGACACCTATTCCGTCATCGACGTGGCCCCGGACGGGGCAGCCCTGGCGCTGTCGAACCGCCCGTCGGACACCTGGTCCGAGACGCAGTACGAGTGGAACATCTACAACATGGAGATGCGGCACCTGGCCGTCATCGGCACGGATGGCGGTCCCGTGTTCGAGCAGACGTTCCCGTACGCGATCCGGTCGGTAGCGTTCTCTCCGGTCGACAAGGCGGTGCTGGTCACCATGTCCTGGTGGAAGGAGGACGGGCTTCCCGAGGCGCTGGTCCACTTCATGAACCCTGCAACCGGGGTGGTGGAAACGCAGCTTGCCTTCCCGAACTGCGCGGACGATCTGAAGGTGCAGCCCGGCGGCAAGCGGGCCATCCTGTCGCCCAACCAGTGCATGGTGCACCCGCTCGTGCTGGGTCCGCCGCCGGAGGAAGAGGAAGACGTGCCCGACCCGGAGGAAGAGTGGGACGAGTGGGACGAGTGGGACGAGGCAGACCCCTGCTCGGTCATCGACCTCGAGAAGCGGGAGTTCCTCGGCAACTTGCCCGGCTTCGGTCCCGTGGCGTTCACCTCCGACGGCCAGACCGCGGTCGCATTCTCCCGGCAGGAGACCATGATGAAGCAGTGGAACACCTTCCAGGAGGAGCTGGTCGGGCTCATCTTCATCCGCATGGAGGACCTGTACTGGAAGGTGGTGAACTACGGAGCGGACGAGCCGGACTACTTCTTCGAGCCGTCGGACAAGCTCCTGTTCCTCCACGACCGGGAAGGGGGCGTGGACCGGGTCCTGCGCATGGACGCCGCGACGCACGAGCAGGAGGTCGTGGAAGCAGCGCCGGTGCGGCTGGACGAGCGGGCCATGTCCGTGGACGGCCAGACCCTCTACGTGGCCAGCGGCGGCGCGCTGCACGCGATCCCGGTGCAGTCCGGACCCGCGACCACGCTTTCTGCCGGCATCGCGGTGTCGCACGTGTTCGTGCGGCCCCAGGGAGACTTCCTCGTGGCGGCCAGCCTCTCTGAGGGGATGCTGGTGACGCTGACGCCCGCGGGGCAGGTCCTCGACGTGATCTCCCTCTAGGCATCTTCCGGCGCTTCCGTGCGGCCGGCGCCAGGAGCGCCCCGGCTCTCGTGACCCGTGCCTGCGCCGCCTACCAGGGTTGTGCGTATCCCAGCAGGGACTCGGTGACCCAGGACTCGCAGGCGGGGTCCGGAGAGATCATGTGGTCGCCGGCCTGCGCGGAGTAGCACCGGTACAGCGCCACGCCTCCGTCGAACGGCTCGGTGCGGATGTATCCCAGCGGTCCCATGGGCTGCTGCCCCTCGCAGCTCGCTGCCTTGGATACGAAGCTGTCCGAGCCGGCCATGCACTCGAACAGCATCGTCGACCCGGGCAGCGGGTCGCGGGAGAGGCGGTAGACCTGCTCCTCTGCAAACCCGTCCGGGAGCTTGCGCGTGGTTGCCCAGTGGCCCGAGCCTTTCTTGAATGCGCGCACCAGCCGGGTGTAGGGGATATTCTCGAACCCGCATGAAAGCTGGGGCGGATCGAGGTCGATGCGGTTGGAAAGCGCCCATGTGGCCCACGCGGGCTTGAAGCTCCCGTTCTCGTCCGACAGCCCCAGCCCGAGGCCGGAAGCGGTCTCCGCAGGGTGGTCCTTCATCCGGTGGTAGACGTAGTTGCTGATGCCGGGCGTGGCCAGCACGTTGTAGAGGGACCGGCAGACGCCCTCGGCCTGCTCCTGTTGGGAAGAGTGCGGGGACAGCGAGTTCACGCCGCTCTCGGTCAGCTCCACGTCCCACGCGTGGGGATGGTCCGGGAACGCTGCCATGAGCCAGCCCACGATGACCCCGATGTTGCCGTACGTGACCTTCGGCAGATCCAGCGGAGAGAACTGGGGGTTGAGGAGGTTGGGCGGATAGGGGTGGTACGCGACGCGCCATTCCCTGTCTCCCAGCTTACCCGCCATGGCCGTGACAAACGTCTTGACCGACAGCAGGGGGCTTCCGTCCCCGGGTTGGTCGAACACCGTGTCGAAGTGGTGGGTGAACGACATGAGCACCTTGGCGTGGGGCTGCTGCTGGGTGATCGCGTCGTACGCCAGAGCGTAGTTGTCCGCGTACGCCTGAAGCCATGCGCCGGTGTCGCAGGGTGTGCCCTGGCCGCAGCCCACGTCGAACCAGTCGTTGGAGTTGACCTCGTTGTGGATCACGAAGTCCGCGATGCGGCCGTTGCCGTGGAGACCGTCGTAGCGCTGGGCCAGCATGCCCGCAAACCGGGCGTAGTCCGCGGGATTGTCCGGCTTGCAGAAGATCTCGAAGCCCGGGGCGACGGGAGAGCACGCTACATTCTGCCGGGCCCACCCGGGTACGCCGTAGACGACCGCAGTCACCACGACGCCGAGCGCGGTGTAGTCCCGGATCGCGGCGTCCACCGCGACGTCGATGGCGAAGCAGTGTCCGTCGAACTCCTGCTCCGACGCGGGGCAGGGGGAAGCCTTGACCGAGGGCTCCCAGCCGAACCACACCAGATTCATGGCAACGGACCCGGCCTTGTTCCCCGCGATCTCGTCCTTGTTCGGCCAGAAGTCCGGCTGGATGCCTTTGACCTGGTAAGCCGTCTTGGCAGGGTAGGGGAGCGGCTCCGGTGGCAGCGCGATTTCCGGGGCCACGTCCTTCGCCGGTCCCGCGTCCACGGTTCCGTCGCCTGTCACGGCATCCCCGGGTGCCGAGTCCTGCGGGTTGGAGTCCTGCGGAGGGGATGAGTCCGTGGGCCCCGCATCTGCCGCTCCGGAGTCCCCGGGTGCGGAGTCCTGCAGCACGGAGTCCTGCGGCGCGGAGTCGGGTAGCTCGGAATCCTGCGGCGCACTGTCCGGCGGGCCGGCCGAATCCGGCAACCACGTGTCTGCCAGCGAGGTGGCGTCGAGCTGCTCCGAGGCATCGCCGCCGCCTGCCATCAGGTCGACCTTTCCCACGCCGGTGTCGGCCGTAGCCGTCGTCTCCGCGAGCGCGTCCTGGCCGGGCGGAAGCACGTTGTGCTGTCCTCTTCCGTCTTCGACCCACTCCGTGCTGGCGCTTCCCGGCGACGGCTGCGGGTTGGACTCGAGGCAGCCTGCGGTCGCTGCTGCCAGGAGAACCGTAAGCAGGGCGACCCCTCGGGATCCGCTCGAGTGCAGGGTGCGCATGTCCACCTCCACGGCCTTTGACAGTACCAGCGACCGGGGCCTGAGTCGAGCTTGTGCTCGGCGAGGGATACAAGTACGTGTTCTGGATGCGCACGTGCCGATACGTGTACGAGCACCCGGTTCTGAAGCCCCTGGTCTATCTCCCGGTGCGCGTCATCCTGCGGCACTACCGCTTCAGGCTGGGCTCGCGCTAGGTACCGGACCGACCACGACGCGAAGGAGGCCTCATGCTGGGGCGGGCAAGGCCCGAACGCGACGCGAGGCGGTGCTGCGGCCAACGCCTGGCAGGACCGGAATCTACAGCTCTTCTGCCGTGCCGAGTATCTGCTCATCGAAGTCGGCGCGAGGCTCGACGAGGCACTCGGTTTCGGGCGGCGCGGTCGTGGTCACCGCGGTGACCCCGGGGGTCACCCTGCCGGCCGTGATCTCGCCTTCTTCCACGTTGATGACCTGGTCCGGCTTGTCCGACTGCCGCTCCTGTCCCGGGCCTGCCATTGCCGCGCCGGACGCGGAAACGACCACCAGTGCAGCGACTCCCATCAGGCAACGTTTCAGCATCTTGCTTCCTCCGGTTTCAGTCACGACGCACAAGAGAAAGTCTACGCAGTACGGCCGCGCGCTGCAACGGTTCAACGGTCTCGGACCCGGCGTTCCGGCAACCCTTCTACTCGCAGGATTCCGCGCACCCCACGGTGCTCCCCTGTGTGGGGTCGCTGTAGTCCGGCTTCTCTTCGGAGCCGAAGTCGGTGGCTGCGTACTTGCGGCAGAAGCCGTCGTTGAATTGGCTGCAGTCGAATTCCACCCACGCTCCGACGTCCTCGTCGCATAGCTTGGCCGTCGTTCCGTCGCACACGGCTTTGGTCTCGTCCTGGGTCCAGTCGCACTCCGGCTCGGCCAGCTTGCACCCTCCGAGCCAGTCGCCGTCCTCATCCAGCCCCCCTTCGGTGCACTTCGCATCGGGCCCGAACATGTTGCAGTCCTGCCGGAGGATCACTGCTCCACCGGAACAGATGACAGCGGTGTTCTCCTCGCAGTGAGGGGCCAGGCATCCGCCATCCAACACGCACGCGTGCCCGAGTCCTTCTTCGGTGACGACATCCCCGCACGTGCGATGCCGCTTCCCGCAATCCACCGTGCGTTGCACTCCTTCAAAGCAGGACGAGAGGATGTCCCCTTCGCAAGCAGACAGTTCAGGGTCATCCGAATCGCCCGCACATTCGCCGGTACCACACCTGACGGCGCCGTCGTCATCCAGCAGGCACAGGGGGTTGCCTTCGGACCAGCCGCAGTCCCACTTCCTCACCCGGCCCGTGCCATCCGGCAGGCGGACACAGTCGACGACCACGTCCGCGTCGCAGGACGCGTCGATGGCGCCCGGGTCACATAGGTCCGAGGAGCTGATTCCATAGCAGCATCGCACCTCGTTGCAGTCTTCGGCCTCCAGCACGCAGGGGACGAATGGGAGATCGATGGAGGGCAAATACGTCGGGGCGCAGCCGGTCAAAGCGCAGAACTCGATGAATTCGAGTCCTCTTCCGAAGATGCAGGTGCCCAGCTTGAGGGCGAACTCGTGCGCCTGGTCCGCGTCCAATACGGGGTAGTCCTGGTGCTCCTGCTGCCCGATGTTCCAGCAGTGGCTCCAGTCTCCCGTCACGGGGACCTGCACGTGCCACGGTTCGACGGAATCTGCGCTTTGACACGCGGAGCTTCCGCCGGGGAGATCTGCTCCGGAATCGCTGCATGAGCAGGCCAGGAGCACGGCCGCCGCGGCCAGAAGCCCATCGGCCATTAGCCGGACAAACGCCCCCTTCCTCTTGAACGCATCCAAGTCGTGGTGTGGCTCAAGCTTCTCCATGCTCGTACTATGGCACCTCCATGATGCCGAATCAAGAGGTCATCTCTTGCGCTGACTCCTATCCGTAGCACTTGGCGGCACGGCAATCCGACTCTTGAAACGCTCGCCGCGTCGGTTGTATCATCGAGCCGACGCAGGAGAGAAGCTGGACCGGAGCCCTGGGGGGAGAACATGAGGACCGTACCTCTTGCTGCCATCGCCGTCATGGGCATCGCGAGTGTCGCTTCGCACACCGGGTGCGGGGGCGAAAGCACATCGGACCCCCTCATGGACATTGTGCCCGATTCGACAGCGTGCACTCCCGGTGGCCCGTGCGACGACGGGGATCCGTGCACGAGCGACGACCAGTGCCAGGAGGATCGCTCGTGCGCAGGCACCCTGTACTCGTGTGACGACCAGCTCGAATGCACCGCGGACGCGTGCGACGGCAAGGGAGCATGCACGCACGCTTTGAGCAACGGCCGGTGCCTGATCAACGGCATATGCCGGCAGGAGGGAGAGGCCGATCCGGAGAACGGGTGCCGGGAATGCATGACCGCGGCCAGCAAGAACGCGTGGTCGAATGACGACACCAACACGTGCGACGACGGGAATGTGTGCCTTGACGGAGAGACGTGCTCGAACGGCGAGTGCGTTTCCGGGGACGACGCCCTGACGTGCGATGACGGAAACCCCTGCACGCAGGATACCTGCGATCCGGAGGACGGGTGCGTGGCCGAGAACGCTCCGGGGCCGTGCGCGGATGGGAACCCGTGCACCGAGAACGACTCGTGCCTAGAAGGTTCCTGCGCGGGAACCCCCGTTGTCTGCGACGATGGAAACCCGTGTACCGAGGACTCCTGCGACCCCGCCACAGGGTGCACGGCGGCAAACGTCGGGTGGGAGTGCGACGACGGCAACGTCTGCACGGTGGGCGACCTGTGCGTCGGTGGTGTGTGCAGTGCGGGGCAGTACGCGCTGGGGTGCGACGACGGAAACCCGTGCACAGCGGACGGTTGCTCGCCGGAGAACGGCTGCCTGCATCCCCCGGTCGAGGGGCCGTGCGAGGACGGCGACCTGTGCAACGAGGGGGATTTCTGCCAGGAAGGAACGTGCCAGCCGGGCAGTGAGCCGGTGGACTGCGACGACAACAACGTGTGCACGCTGGACACGTGCGACCCGGGGACGGGCTGCGGCCACTCCCCGATGCCTGGCGACTGCGACGACGGCAGCGTCTGCACGGTCGGGGACACGTGCAGTCAGGGCACGTGCGTTCCGGGCATAACGGTGGTGGACTGCAGCGACGACAGCCCGTGCACGGTGGACACCTGCGATCCGCTTGCAGGCTGCAAGCACACCCAGAGCGACGGGCCGTGCAACGACGGCAATGAGTGCACGGTGGGGGAGCAGTGCGTGGACGGGAGCTGCGTGGGCGACCTCAAGGTCTGCGACGACGACAACCCCTGCACGACCGACACGTGCAACCCGGTTGCGGCCGGAGGCTGCGTGTTTACGCCCAACGACCAGTCGTGCGACGACGCGGATCCCTGCACCCTGGGCGACACTTGCATGGACGGGGAGTGCGCGTCCGGGCTCGGGGAGCTTCCGTGCGACGACGGGAACGCGTGTACAGACGACTCGTGCGCAGCCGGCGTGGGGTGCAAGCACAAGGCGAAGGTGGCGCTGTGCGACGATGCGAACCCCTGCACGCAAGGCGACTACTGTGCAAACGGCCAGTGCATCAGTGGGGCCAACATCTGTAAGTGCGCGGCCAACGCGGACTGCGCGCCCAACGACGATGCGGACTGGTGCAACGGCTGGCTCTACTGCGACACCTCGCCAGGAAACCCGTCACAGTGGTCGTGCAAGGTCAACCCGACCACCGTCGTGACGTGCAGCACGGCAGGCGACACGGAGTGCGCCGGAAACCAGTGCATCCCTGCGACCGGCAAGTGCCAGATGCAGGCCATGAACGAGGCACTTCCCTGCGACGACGGGAACGGATGCACCGTAGGGGACAAATGCGCACAGGGTGTCTGCACCGGAACCACGTGCGCAGCGCTGGGGAAGTACTGCGTGCAAGGGGTTTGCTCCGACAAGCCTTGTTTCAGCCTTGCCATGGACGGTACGGACGACCACCTGAGTGTGCCGGCGGGGGTTCCGCCTGCACTTCAAGGGTCAGCCACCAAGTACGTCGAGATGTGGATCTACCCGACTGCCGACAACATCGGCCTCTTCCACTTCGGAGACAACACAGGGTGCGGAGGCTGCACGTTCCGGCTCTATGCCAATGGCGGGAACCTCGGGCTCGACGTCTCGGCCGTCAACGGGTTCTCCAGCATCAAGCCCAAGCTGAACCACTGGAACTTCGTGTTCGCGTACTGGGACAAGAGCGCCGGAGCGTACTACGTCGGGATGGTGGATGGCGGACAGATCGTGGCCCAGAAGCTGAACCTGCCGGCCAGCCAGGTGTCGGGCGGTGCCTGGTGGATCGGCCGGGCGACCGAGGCCTGGTGGACCCATTGGTTCAAGGGCAGGATCGGGCTCGTCAGGGTGTGGACCCGGATTCCGACCTCGGCCGAGATTCTCGCCAACATGTGGAAGCAGCTTCCGCAGGGGACCGATCCCGACCTGGTTGCACAATGGGCTTTCGACGAGGGTGCGGGCACCGCGGTCGGCGACTCCGCGGGAAAGGGGTACGGCGGACAGGCAACGGGCGGCGCGACGTGGTACCCGGATTCACCGCTTTGTGGGAGCTGCCCCCAGTGCGAGTGTGGCGAGACCTGCCAACTGGACACGTGTGTCTTCACCGCGTGCGAGGGCAAGGAGTGCGGGACGGACGGGTGTGGCGGGACGTGCGGGACGTGCGACGACGGGAACGCATGCACCACCGACGCGTGCACGGCGGGCAAGTGCGCGCACGCTCCGATTCCCGGGTGCTGCGGGGTCGGGTCGGGCTGCGACGACGCGAACTCGTGCACCGCGGATTCATGCGGGCCGCTGGGCTGCGTGCATGAACCGAAGGCGTTGTGCTGTGGAAACGGCATTGTCGAGAGCGGGGAGAAGTGCGACGACGGGAACCAGAGCGGCGGCGACGTCTGCTACTCGGCCTGCCAGCAGTGCCAGCCGAGTTGCGCGAACAAGTCGTGCGGTCCCAACGGCTGTGGCGGAGACTGTGGGACGTGCAATACCGGGCTCGACCCCCAGACTGGCAAGGCGACGATCGGGTGCGTGGACCACCAGTGCAAGAACTGGTGCGGTCAGTCCTTGCCCCTCGGGTTCCCCCTGGCCGGGTGCACCAACCTTGCACCGGCGTCCGTGCATACCGCGTCGTCCTCTGCAACTCCACCGTCAGCGGCCGCGGACCTGGACCGGTGCACCAGTTGGAACGCGGGCGGCTCGCCCCAGCAGTGGTGGATGGCGGACTTCGGAACGCCTCATCCAATTAACGGTGTCACCGTCGTGGTGGAGATGGCGCCTTACGGGAATTCCACGCACGTCATTGAGACGAGCAACAACGGCGTGGACTTCGCGACGACGTACACCGTGTCGCAGTACCTGGTTGACCAGTACGAGTACTCATTCCTCTTCGTCACCCCGGTGACGGCAAGATACCTTCGCGTCAAGACCACCACGTCGCCCTCCTGGGTGGCGTGGTGGGAGGTCGGCATCTTCTCGTGCCCCTAGCGCCGCACCAACGTTGCAGCACCGCTATCGGCTTCGGGTCACACGTTGAACAGGAAGTTCATGATGTCGCCGTCCACGACGACGTACTCCTTGCCTTCGGTGCGCAGGCGGCCGGTCTTGCGTGCCGTGGCCAGTGACCCCGCGTCCATGAAGTGATCGTAGGACACGACCTCGGCCCGGATGAAGCCGCGGCGGATGTCGGTGTGGATCTTGCCCCCTGCGACAGGGGCCGGGGAATGGGTGCGCACCGGCCAGGATCGCACCTCGTCTTCTCCCACCGTGAAGAAGGAGATGAGGCTCATGGCCCGGTACACCGAGTGCACGAGACGGTGGGATGCGGGCGCCGTCAGGTCCACGGCCTGGAGGAACTCCATCTGTTCCTCCGCAGCGAGCGAGGAGACCTCCCTCTCGAACGCGGCCGACAGGGTCACGGGCGTGATTCCGCGGCGGGCAAGCCGTGCCTCCAGCTCGGGCCAGACCTCGTTTCCCATCTCGTCTTCGTCCACGTTCACCACCGCGATGACCGGCTTGAGCGTGATGAACGCGTAAGGGGTCAGGAGCTTGTCCTCGGCTTCGGACAGCTTCAGCGTGTTCAGCAGGCTTCCCTCTTCGATGACCGAGAAGAGACGCTCCAGGATCTGGCGCTCGATCCCTTTGTCATTGGTCTTTCGGAAGGTCTCGAGCCGCTTCTCGATGACCGCCTGGTCCATGAGCACCATCTCGGTCAGCATCTTTTCCAGGTCGGCCAGTGCGGCTTCGGCCCCCTCTGCTCCCAGGCCGAATGCGGACGCGACCAGCACGATGACGTCCGCGGTCTTCCCCGGAGCCACGCGCCGGGCCACCGTGTCCGTGCTCGTGTCGTCCAGCACCACCTCGACCGTCGCATACGTCGTCTTCTTCGGCCGGAACACCAGCGACAGCCGGTCGATGCGCTCGTCCGGCACCCGGATCGTCGCCACGGTGCGCTTGCCGGCCAAGGACGGGTCCGCGGTCCCGGCCAATGCCTGCATGAGTGTCTTCCTGCCGCTTCCCTGCAACCCGATCAATGCTGCCTTCATACGTCCCCTCGCCCTGCTGGCGGCCTCCTATACCACATCTTGCCGCGCCTTTCATCTCTACACATCTTCGGCCGCTTCTGGTAAAAGGGGCGTCGCCCGCAGGAGGCAGGCGATGCATCCGACGTTCTACCTGGGTCCCCTCGAGTTCCCCGCATACTTCACGTTCCTCACCATCGGGTATCTCGCGGCCGTGCTGCTGGCCTGGAAGCACACGTTCAAGAGGCAGGGAGTGGACCCCAACAAGCTGCTCGACCTGTCCATCGTGCTGCTCATCTCCGGCTTGCTGGGAGCGCGGCTCCTGCACGTGCTGGCGGACGGATCCCTCGACTACTACATCGACCTGTGCCTCGACCCGCTGCGCGCCAAGGGGCAGCATCTGCCGCGCATGGTGCCGTGCACATCGGACCAGCAATGCATCGATGCGGACAAGGGGGAGCTGTGCAACCTGGCCGCAGGCACGTGCCACCAGGCGCAGGACTGCTTCAGGGCACTGAAGATCTGGTACGGGGGGCTCGCGTTCTACGGCGGGCTCTTCCTGTGCGTGCCCGTGGGCATCTGGTACATCCACAAGCACAGGGCCCGGCTCCATTTCTGGAAGGTGGCGGACCTGGCCGGGTTCGGTATCCCGCTTGGGTTGGTGTTCGGCCGTCTCGGCTGCTGGTTCTCGGGCTGCTGCTTCGGCCAGGTGAGCGACTCGGCCTGCGCGGTGACGTTCCCCCGGGGCAGCCCCGCGTGGGAGCGGCACATCGATGAGCATCTCATCACGAGGGCTGCGGAAGCGGCCCTGCCGGTCCTTCCCGCACAGCTGATGCAGGCGGGTGTGAACCTGGTGATGTTCGTGATCTGCTTCGTGATGTGGCACCGGTGGCGGCGCTTCGACGGCATCGTGTTCGCATCGTTTCTCGCGCTCAAGGCCATTGGCCGGTTCGGGGTGGAGTACTATCGCGACGACTACCGGGGGGTCTGGCTGGACGGCACGCTCTCCACGTCGCAGCTCCTCGGCATCCCCATGCTGATTGCCGCGGTGGTCCTCTGGTTCGTGCTGTCCCGGAGGCGTCCGTCGGGCCCGCCCACCCCTCCCGAGGCCGCGTGATCCCCGGAGCGTACGGCCTGTTCCTGGCCCTCGGCGTCGCCGCAGGCGCCGCGGTCATATACCGCCTTGCTCCGCGACTTTCCCTGGACCCCCGCACCGCCATGGACATGGTCTTCTGGTCGGTGCTGGCGGGCATGGTGGGAGCGCGGGTGCTCTACGTGCTCGTGGAGTGGTCGTACTTCCGGGACCTTTGCTTCTCCCCGGAGTTGCGGGAGGTCCCCGGCATCCCGTGCACATCGGCAGCAGACTGCATGCCGGGCCAGCAGTGCGACGGGCAGTGGTGCCGCATGCAGGGGGACTGCCTTGCCGCGCTCAAGGTCTGGGAGGGCGGCTACGTGTTCTTGGGAGGGCTGGCCGCGGGCGTAGCCACGGCCGCCTTGTTCATGCGCCGCGCACGCATTCCCCTGGCCGCGGGCTTCGGACTGCTTTCCACCGCGCTGCCGCTGGGCCACGCGTTCGGCAGGGTGGGGTGCTTCTTCCACGGCTGCTGCTACGGCCGCACCTCGGACCACCTTCCCGCAATCGACGGCCGGTTTCCCATCCAGCTGGTCGAGGCCGCAGGCAACCTCCTGATCTTCGGCCTGGTGCTGAGGGCCCTGCTTCGAGCCACGCGCTCCCCCTCTCCGGCCGCGGCCGGAGAGCTATCAGGGGCGCTTGTGCGGCCCATCGGCACCTACTTCCTCCTCTACGGTCTCCTGAGGCTGGTGACCGAGCTGGGTCGTGGAGACCCGCAGCGCGGCTACCTCTTCGAGGTGCCGTGGCCCGCGTTTTCCCGAGCGCTGGGCTTCCCGGAATGGGAACCCGTGCTGCTGTCGACCTCGCAGTCCATCTCGGTGGTGCTCGTGGCAGCGGGTGCGCTGTTGCTGGTGCGTCGGGCCGGGCCGAGCCGGGCCGGGGGGGCTACGCCGGGATCCCGAGGGCCTTCGTGAGGTCTGCCGCGGACTGCACCATGAACGCCCCGTACCAGAACAGCGCGCGGCCGTCCACGATCAGGACGCGGGTGCCGCTTCCGAGGGCCGCGGACAGGGCTTCCGCATCCGCAGGGCTGAACTCGCAGGGCTCCGAGGGGAGGAGCAGCAGGTCCGGCTTCTGCTTCGCAAGCGCTTCCAGCGTGGTCCCGGGGTACCCGGGTCCGGTGCAGGTGAGGCGGACCCCGAAGTGGCGCAGGAGGCTGCCCGCGTACGTCTGAGAGCCGACGCAACGGTAGGGGTCCTTCCAGACCAGCACCGCGGCCGTTGCGGCCGCCGAGCGGGGCTGGCGCCAGGGGGCGAACGCATCGGCCAGCGCGGTGCCCTCGTCCTTTCTCCCCACGAGCCGAGCCAGCTTCACCAGGTTCTCCAGCGAGTCGTAGACGCCGGTGCAGTCCACGCTCAGCACCGGGAAGCGGTCGGCCAGCCGGAAGAGGGCTGTCGTTCCATTCTCCTCGGGGTCTGCAAGCACCAGCGTGGGGTCGAGCCGTGCGATGGCTTCGTCGTCGATGTCGAGGATGCCGCCCACGACCTCTGCCGCGCAGTCGGGGCAGTAGCGCGTCCGCCCCACGATGTGCCGGCTTCCGCCCACGGACAGGAGCGTGTGCGTGATGCAGGGCACGAGGCTGACGATACGCGGGGAAACGGGCTGCGCTCCGGGCTCACTGCTCATGAAACGGTCCTCTACGCGTCGGCAAACACTTCGTAGTGCTCGATGTGGAAGCTCTCCCGCTCGGTCAGCACGATGCTGCGCCGGGTGCGCTTCTCGAGGCGCTCCAGGCCCGGGCCGTAGAGCTCCATTAGCGTCGAGACGACCTTGGGGTTGGCATGCACGTGCAGGGTCCGGCCGTGGACGAGCCGGACCTCCTTCTCGATCTTCGCGAACAGCGTGTGGCAGATCATCTGCGGGCTCTTGAGGTATCCCTTGCCCTCGCAGTAGAAGCACGGCTCGGTGAGCTGGGTGACCACGCTCTCCGTGACCCTGCGGCGGGTCATCTCGATGAGACCGAGGTCGCTCATGGGCAGGACACGGGTGCGCGCATGGTCCTTCTTGAGCTCCCGGACCACCGTCTCCTGCACCAGGCGCCGGTTCTCCCGGTCGCGCATGTCGATGAAGTCGATGACGATGATGCCGCCGATGTCGCGCAAGCGCAGCTGGTACGCGATCTCCTCCGCTGCCTCCAGGTTCGTCTTGAGGATGGTCTCCTCGGGGTCGTCCTTGCCCGTGAACTTGCCGCTGTTGACGTCGACCGCGGTGAAGGCCTCGGCCCTTTCAATGACCAGGTAGCCTCCGGACCTGAGCCAGACCTTGCGCTGGAGGGCCCGTGAGATCTCGACCTCGATGCCGCGCGACTCGAACAGGGGCTGCTTGCCCGTGTAGAGCTCGATCTTGGATTCCGGGCTGGCGAGGAAGCGGCGCAGGAAGTTCTCCACGCTGCGTGCGCCCTCGGGCGAGTCGATCACCATGCGGTCGAAGCGGCGGCAGATGAGGTCTCTGGCCGTCCGGAGCAGCAGGTTGAGGTCCTCGTGGATGAGCGCAGGCGGGTCCACGGCCGCCGCACCCTGCCGCACCTGCGCCCACAGCTTGACGAGGAAGTCGATCTCGCCGCCGATCTCTTCCGGAGTCCGTCCCTCCGCGACGGTCCGCAGGATCATGCCGTGGCCCTGCGACGTGACGCGGTCTCCCATGTCGCGCAGCCGCTTCCTCTCTTCCGGATCCTCGATCTTCCGTGAGACGCCCACGTGCTCGACCGTGGGCAGGAAGACCGCGAATATGCCCGGTAGCGCAAGGTTGCAGGTCAATCGAGCGCCCTTGGTGCCCATGGGCTCCTTGGACACCTGGACCAGCACCTCCTGTCCCTCCCGCAGCAGGGTTTCGATGCGGACCTCCCCGCGGTCCGGCCGGCCCACGTGGATGTCCGACTGCGGTGCGGTGCCGTCCTCTTCCGGAGCATGCCTGTCGGGGAGCACGTCGTACGCGTACAGGAAGGCCGTCCTCTCGAGGCCGACGTCCACGAACGCCGCGTTCATTCCGGGCAGGACCTTGAGCACGCGGCCCTTGTAGATGTTGCCCACGATGCGGCGCTCGCTGGCGGACTCGATGTACAGCTCGGTGAGCAAGCCGTCCTCGATGACGGCCACCCGCGTTTGCTCTCCGGTGTGGTTTACGAGGAGGACGTTGTTGGCCACCGTTGTCTCCTGCCCGGGCCTACTGCTTGCGCGGCACGTCGAATTGCCCGTTGGTGAGCTCGAGCGGGGCGCCGCCCGTGAGGTCCTCCAGCGATCCCGAGAACGTGCCGATGACGCGGCCGCCCGGCGGGTCGAACTGGTCCAGCGTGACGTCGAACGCGGTGGACTGGTACTTCCACTGGATCTGAGTCTGGTCCGTGGTGCCGTCGTTGAGCCAGATCCAGACCGTCACCGACCCGGGCTCCTCGGAGGTGAAGTTGCCGACCACGCCCTCCTCGATGCCCTGGAAGTGGAGCTCGAGCATGAGGGCTCCCTTGGCCATGCCCACCTGGAGGTCCGATTCCTTCACGATGTACAGCGCCTGCTTGGAGGAGGTGAACTTGACCTCCTCGTTGTCGAACGCCCCGCCCGTAATGGTCACCGTCGCCTTGGCCGGCTTCTCGAGGGGGGGGATGTCCTTGGGAGGCAGGTCCAGTGTGACCATCTCGCCGATCTCGGGAAGCGAGAGGTCGGTCAGCGTGCCCGCGTCGGAGATCCCGTCCGAGCCGGCAGCGTCCGCGCCCGGACCGTCGGAGTACGTGACGCCGCAGACGCGCGGCTGGCAGAGCCCGTCCACGCACGCCTCGTTCTCCTGGCAGCTCGTGACCACGAGCCCGCCCGCGACGTCGCACGCCACGGACGTCCCGATGTCCTGGCACTTGCTCCCCAACGGGTTCTCAACGCAGAACGAGTCGACGGCCGTGCACAGCAGGGAGTCCGCATCGCAGCGCTCTCCCGAGGCGCAGTCCTGGACCTTCCAGTTGTTTCCGTCCTCGCCGCAGGTGAGCAGCGCGGCATAGCCGCACATCTTCTCGCCGGGCTGGCACGGCACCGGTGCGCAGGCGCCGCCCTGACACTTCGTGCCGTCCGCACAGACCTTGACCGTTTCCTGCGTCATGGATTCGAGGCAGAGCGTGTAGGTCGACGGGTCCGCTGGGTCGCAGATCACCTTGCCCGGCTCGAGGCACGCCGCGGTCTGGCAGAGGCCGTCCTTGCAGATCATGTCGGAGCAGTACTCGAAGACGTAGGACTTCTTGTCGTCCGCACAGGTGCGCAGGTAGCGGCCCACGCAGGTCGCGGTGCAGTCGGTCAGCTCCTCCAGGCACTCGCCCCCTCCATTTCCGTTGCCCGAAGCGCCTCCGGAGCCGGAGCAGGCGACCGCCAGCACCGCCGAGACCCAAAGTCCAATCTGCCGAACGTTCATGTGGAAACCTCCGTCGCACCACCGAATCCGAAAGAGTGTATCACCCGGCGGATTGTCTGGCAACCGTGCGCGTGTTGGCTATAATGGACGCGCTGGATCCGGGGGGAAACGAATGGAGCGCGGTCTTGTCGCACTGCTTCTGACGGGGAACTGCCTGGCTTCGTGCCAGGTGGCCGTGGATCTCGGAGACCTCCAGTTCGAGCCGCCAGGGGACGTCGCCGGGCGCGCGGAAGACTCGGGAGCCCGGGGGGACGGAGCCCTGTGCGCCGGACTGTACGCGTGCATCTTCGGGGACGGCCAGGAGCCCGCAGACTGCCTGGACGCGCTGGAAGGCCAGGAGCGCTCCAGGGCCGAGGCCGTCGAGAGCTGCCGCGCGACGGCATGCGGCAACATGCTGAGCCCGGAGGATTCCCTCGCGTGCGTCCTCGGCAGTTGCACGAGCCTGGCGGTGGCGTGCGCGGGCGGGCACGGAGACTGGGACTGCTACGACTTCGGCGATGCCTGGGACGAGTGGTTCGGCGGCAAGGGAGACTGCGACCTGGAGCCCGGGCTGCTGTGCGTGTTCGACCTGCTTTCGAAGACCGCACCGGGACAGCAGAAGCCCGTGGCCAACCTGTACAGCAAGTGCCTTTCTACGATCTACGCTGCGCCCCGGACCGGGCGCACGTACGAAGGGTGCAAGGGCTTCTGCGCTGAGTGACGGTCCGGCTCCGGCCTACTGGATCGTGAGCGTGAGGTTCACGGTCACCAGCCCCTTGTCATTGACCGTCTTGCCGTCCACGAACAGGAAGTAGGTGCCCGGTGTCGGCCACGCCATGTTGTAGCTTGACGAGGGGGTGCACGCGATGGGAGGCGAGGTGCAGGTGCCCTTGGCGATGTACAAGACTGGAGCGAAGTCCGCGTTGAGGCTCACCGCCAGGTTGCTCGTGTTGACCGGCACCTCGAACTGGTAGACCAGGTCCGGAGCGGTCGCTCCGCCGCACGCGGCCGAGTAGTTGTTGTTCGCGAACAGCGTCATGTCGTTGGCCTGCGCCTGTCCCCCCTGGAACAGGAGCTGTGCGGGCGCGGAGCACGTGTCGTTGGGCGGAGGCCCCGGAGGCGCCGGGGTGACCTTGAGCGTGAAGTTGCCCTTCTGGAGATTGCCGTCCGAGTCCACGAACAGGAAGTAGGTGCCCGGAGCCAGGACGTTGCTGGTCCAGCTCGCCTCGCCGCAGCCCATGAGCGTGCCGTCTGCACACTTGTCCTTTCGGATGTAGGTCCTGGGCGTGAACGCGCTCACCACGTTGATGGTGAGCTGCCGCCAGTCGTCCAGCGTGAAGGTGTAGACCACGTCAGGGCCTCCGGAACCGCCGCAGAACGCTGCCAGCACGTCGTCTGCTGCCTTGATCTTGCCCATGACGTCCTCGGTCGTGCCGGAGACCGTGACCGGTGCGGCCAGGTCCAGGGTGGCGGGCGCCGCACAGGAGTCGTTGGAAGGTCCGGTCGACTTGGTGAACGGGTAGATGACGTACATGTAGAGCTTGAGCTCGCCGCCCGCTCCGCCGGTCTCGCGCAGCTCCACCTTGTGCTCGCCCAGGGTCCAGCTCGCCACGTTGGTGAGGTCCAGCGGCCCGGTGTCCCAGGAGGACAGGCCGTCCTTGCCCCACTTCTTGTTCGCGGCGTCCCACGCTGGCGCACCCTTGCTGTTGGGGTCGCCGAGGGTCGCGGTGACCTGCGCGTTGTCCACCCAGATCTCGACGCCCTTGGGGTAGGACTCGTTGACCACGCCTGCGATGGGCGAGAACTGGTAGTTCCATCCATCACCACCCGCGCCGCCGTTGCCCTGCGGGCCGGTGCCGCCGTTTCCGCCGGTGGCGGAGATGGTGCCGCTGTTGATGACCTCCTTGGCGTAGATGGCCACGGTGCCGCCTGCGCCGCCGCCGCCGCCGCTGTAGGTGCCGTCGCTGCCTCCCGCCGCCCCGTTCGCGGAGATGGTGCCGCCAGCTTCCACGATGATGGTCTCTGCTCCGATGACCACCAGCCCGCCGCCGTTGCCTCCGCTCCCCCAGACGGCAGCGCCGCCGCCGCCGCCGAGTTGGAACGTGGTGGCGTTGGCATCCCCCTTGGCGGTCCCTCCCTGGCCCGGCTGGGACCCGGTGCCTGCCTTGCCCGCTGCCTTGTTGCCGCCGCCGCCGCCGCCCTTCGAGGGGTACCAGCAGTTCTCGGAGCCGCCGCCGCCGCCGGAGCAGTTGGGCGCTCCCTGGTATTGGTTGTTGTCGCAAACGTTGCACTCGGACCCGCCTTTCTCGCTGAATCCCGGGCACTGCTGGTCGTTGCCCCCGCGGAACCCGTATCCGTCCGCGTGGATCTTTCCGCCGCTCTTGACCACGAGCTTGCGCGACCGGATGAACACGATGCCGCCGCGGTCGAACTGGTTGGCGAAGTTGACCGACGGGTACACGTTGCCGCCGCCGACGATCTCGAGGAGGTTGTACGACGCGGCCACCACGGCCTGCGCCCGGCCGTTGTCGCAGTTTCCGGAGGAGTAGTCGTTGTCCAGGGGCTTGGCGAGCAGCACGGTGTTCCCGTTCACGCCCACGACCTGGTTGATCTCCCACTTCCCCGCGTTGGTGCCGCTTCCGCCGGTGCCCACGGTCTGGTGCAGCAGCACGTGGTTGCCGTAGTTGAAGATGCCGGAGTCGCCCACGGTCATGGCCGTCTCGCCCTTCTTGGCCGTGGCGATGGTGCTGTACTTGTTGGGCGCGAGATTGTAGGCAACCACGAGGTTGTTCGACGTCGCGAAGCTGGACGACTCGGTCGCGTACAGGTATGCAAGGATCTTGGGCTGGGTGGGGTTCATCAGGTGGATGTACTCCGCGGCTTTTCCGTACGCGGGCATCCCCCACTGCTGGGTGTACGGGACGATGGTGCCGTTGCCCTCCTGGAACCCGGTGCCTCCGACCAGAGAGGCCGCGACCTTGTCCAGCGCTCCCTGCACGTTGGTGCTGCCGAGCTTCGCCTTCGCGTCATCGAACTTCACGAGCTTGGAGTCCAGCGCAGCAGGATCCAGGTCCGCGGCCTGCACACAGCCCGCGCACGCGACGTCCTTGGCGGTGCTCGCGGTCAGCGCGGTGTCCGCGGTCCCAGCGGTCAGAGCGTGCTCCGCGTCGCCGCCGGGCAGCACGCCCTTGGCCCACGGGAAGGTGACCTCGGTCGCGTCGACGCAGGCGCTGCACGCCAGGCCAATCGCGGAGCCCCCCTTGGCGTTGGCCGCGGCAAAGGTGAATGCCACGTCCGAAGCGTCCACGCACTCCGGGCAGGACACGTCGCCCGCGACGGCTCCGGCCCCGATGGCCGTCCACTGGTCGCCGTCGAAGATCTTGAGCTGCTTGACCGACGTGTCGAACCAGAGCTGGCCGGACGTCGGACCCGTGGGCGCCTTGGCCGCGTTCTGGACCGCAAGGCGCACGGCCTCGTTGCCCGAGAAATTCAGATCTCCAGTCAGCGCCACGCTGCCGTCGGCCATGAGCACGGCCCCGCTGACCGCGAGGAACTGGATCACGTTCTCCTGCGTGAGGTGCTTGGAGAGGTCCGGCGCACCGGCCAGATCGGAGTACTTGCCCGAGAAGTACGGGCCCGGCTTGAAGCCGTTTGCCGCGAGGTACGCTCCCACCTGTGCGTCCGAGTAGCAAGCGCACGGCGAGTAGCCGTTGGCCAGCAGGAACGCGGCGACGTCCTCGTCAGAGTACCCCGCACCGGGCGAAAAGCCGAGGGAGAGGAGCAGGGTCTCCAGCGTGTCCGGCGTCACGCACACCTCGCCCACCTTGTCGTAGGTGACGTACGCGGCGGGCGCCTTGCCGCCGAGACTTCCCGCGTCCGCAGCAGTCCCGCACGCCTCGGCCGACGACGCGTGCAGCGCAAACGGGTTGCTGACCACCTGCTGCCGGGGCGAGAGCACCACCGGCCCCAGCTCCGTCTCCACGGTCAGCTCCACCCACACGTCGCCTCCCTTCAGCATCTCCGGGTCCAGCGGGTTGTTCGCCGATCCGCCCAGCGTTGCGGCAAACAGGCCCAGCGCAGCGGAGGTGTCCACCGTCTCTTCGAAGAACGGGGAGCCGTCCTTGGGCACGTCAAACAGGCCGAACGTGATGGTCCAGTCGCCGGTCACCGGGTTGCCCACCGCGTCCGTCAGGTACCCCTGGTACGTCAGCATGTACGGGACTTCGGCAAACGCGGTTCCACTGCTGCCCACAACCGCCAGCGCTGCCAGAGCCACAGCCAGTCTTCTCATGGACACCTCCAAGATCCCGCCGAGTATACCAGACGCGTCGTGCGCGACCAAGAGGAGCGATGCGTGACTTGAAGCTGGACCGTCACTTCAGGTTGGTC